>Ga0208787_1000013_pt1 | contig 89556 bp, 79 predicted proteins | sample Wag4_2014_7_11_FD_187362 | JGI IMG/M metagenome (GOLD analysis project Ga0208787, IMG submission 187362) | Fresh water microbial communities from Ohio, USA - Utica-2 Time Series HT 2014_7_11 (SPAdes) (version 2) | ecosystem: Environmental > Aquatic > Freshwater > Water tank | place: USA: Ohio...
TTAACGTATTCAATAAGCTTAACGTAGAACTTATCAACAACTTTATTACCACTTAAGCAAAGTGGGCATTTAGCCATTGGTTCATGTGCTTCACGTAAGCAGGAAACACGTTTGTAAAGTTCTTTTCCATCTTTACCTGTTGTTTTCACAACGTGAACAGTAACAATATTAAATTCTTGTACTGAACTATAGGCGAAACGCACAACTGCGTCATCACCATCGTCTTTGAGCGAAAAGTAACCAACTTTATATTCCTTGTTGGATGTGTTAGTACTTTTCTTGTTTTCGTAATCTGCGAAACTAATGTTTGCCATAATTTACCTCTTTATGTTTTTTTTTATTTATTTATTCTGCGGCTTCTGTTTTGGCTGCTGGTTGTTGAAGTTGTTTTTCTGCTTGAGCTCTAATGTTAGCAATTAAGCCAGCCACTTGAGCGAAGGGTAATTGCGATAACGCATTTAACACCAACTGTGCTTCTTCAACTTTTAATTCTAAGTGAATCATTGTTAATCTCCTTTCTGTGCTTCTATATTATTATACAACTTTTTTTAAACTTTTAAGTCATATAGTAACTTTTCTCCCCAATAGTTTTGAATCATACACTTTTTTAAGGGATTCATAGTTTAATTGTTTATTTTCTAATAAAGATATAAAGGTTTGTTTATCCAAATCGTTAATATCTTTATCCTCAGGAATATCGAGAACATCTATAAATACATCTTTTCTTATGTTTTTGATGAATTTTGCTGTCCCACGTCTTCCTGCTTCATCACCGTCAAATGCTAGAATATAGTGTCTAACATTGCTTCTATTGAATGTTTCAAACTGTTTTGTGGTAATCCCAACTCCGAAGGTTGCAACTGCCGGTATACCATAAGAAAGACATGTTAAGGCATTGATTTGACTTTCTACCACTACAACATAGGATATGTCGTTTTCTTTAATGTGATTCATTAAATATATGGGTTTTTCCTTAGCTGCATCTATAATAAAGGTTTTATCCTTTACGGAACGTCTAGTAAGCATATAAAGCTTTCCAAATTCATCCCAAACAGGAAATACAATACTGCTAGTCTTAGGGTCATACTTAACCTTAAATCTTTCACATACCTCTTTAGATAACTTACGGGTTGTCATATATGGGTGGTAGGATTCAAAGGTATTTAGTATAGATTCATCTAAGTAATCTGGTTCTTTGTCTTTATGCCTTGTTAAGTCAATAAGTGGTAAAGTTAGTTCCCTTTCAACAAATGTATTGCCAAAACGTTCTAATAACCACTCTCTTCCAAAAGACTCATTCTTTTCAAAGCAACCAGAAACAAATTGAGGGAAATTACCGTGTGCGTTACAAACGAAACAGTGGTAATCTCCTTCTTCAAATTCATTATGCTTAGCAGCAAAGACAGTACATGCTGGTTTCTTTTCTTTATGGTCAGCATGAAATGGACATGTGACAACAAAGTGATTACCACGTTTAGTGATATCTCTCAAAAACATATCACCATTATCTGATGTTTCTTGACGGATTAATTGAAGAATCTTTTCAATAGGTTCTTCTATGTATCTACTATCGTTTATTTTAATCATTTAATGTTAATAATCTTTTTAAATCTTCTATTTCTTTTCTAATAGACTTTGCTTGTTTTAAAAGGCTTTCTCTAATCGGTTGAGTGTCTTTTTCATTGTAAGTTGAAGAATAAGAAATATAAACCTTTTCAAGGTGTTCTAATTCCTTAATTTTACTTAATATTTTAGATTTTTCAGTTTTTTCCATAATTTTAGAATACATCCTCTCCTGTTGATTCTTTATTGGGTTGTGTGGGGTAATCATTCCCGGTTTGTTGTGGCTGTTGTGGTTGTTGACCTTCTTCCACTTCTTCAGGGATAAAGGTGAAGTCACCCTTATTGAAGTCTACTAAGTAAGATAACACTTTACCATTAGCACTGTCTCTTGATTTAACAAGGTTAAGTTTAATAATGTCTTCATCTTTTTCTAAAAAGATAATGCAGGTGCTGTCTTGACCAATACGGTCTGACTGTGCGATTTGAGTTGTATCAACACCGCCACCTTCGTTCTTAGTTCTGTTTTGTTGAGAAACAGAAACGATAGGAACACGTTTAAGTACTTGAAGGTTCTTTAAGTCTTTAGAGATGTTAGCAGCTTTTTCAACAGGTGTCTTGCCGTGTCTATAGTCTTCTAATAAAGACAGCTGGTCTACGAAAAGAATATCTAAACCTTCTTTTTCAATAAACAATCGTAAGGCATTAACATCTGCTGGCCCATTAATCATGTTAGGTGTTAAAACCTTAAGGGAACCAGTAAACATGGTAGGAAGCTGTTTAATGAATTGTTCATATTCACTTTGAATAGAGATATTACCGTGAATAAGACTACCGTTAGGAATATGTCCGACAAGGGTGTCAATACGATAACCGACTTTACGTTCACTCATTTCACCTGAGTAGATTCCAACTTTAAGACCTTGCTTAGCAGCTGCTGCAGCACATTTTAAGAGAATCCAAGATTTACCATAGTTAGTACGAGCAACGATGGTAGCAAGTTCTTCTTGTCTGTCCCAACCACCAATAATTTGGTCAAGTTCTCTAAAACCAGTTGAGATATAGTACTTGTTAAAGTCTTTAGTTCTTTCTAAGTAAGCATCATAACGTGTTGTATCTTTAAGGATATCAACCGATTGTAAAGAAACACCTACATAGAAGTTTTCTGCTTCTTCTTGATAAAGTCTGGTAGCCTCATCAACCTTGCCTGCCATTAAAAGAGTTCTTACCTTATTAAAGACCTCAGCAAGTTTTCTTGTCTTATAGTCGGTAAATAACTCTTCAATAAGATATTGAGGAGTTTCATTTACTTTGATAACTTCAAATTCTTGAAAGGATGATAAAAAGCTTTCTAAGTCTGGGATATTACCATATTTATCCAAGTGTCTTTTGATATAGGCAAATTCTCCCTTATAGTCACTAAAATGACCTTCATTGAGATTGTTTAAAACAATAAGGGAAGAATCCTTAGAATTTAATACGTAATTTAAAAATTGTAATTGAATCACTAGTTATCACCTCTCCACTTAATTATACAACTTTATTTAGACTATTCTTCGTCATTAGTTTTAAGAACTGTTACAATCTTTTTAAAAGTAAAGTAAATGATTGCTTCAAAAACAGTGTCCACTAAGAAACCACCAATAACCGCAGCATTGATAATAACAAACACAAGGTTGTTTAAAGATGGTGATTCTAACATGTTTAAAGATAAACGGTATAATAGACCGCTACCTACTAACAATACAACTAAATCAAACACTAACGACATAACATATTTTCTTTTGATTACTTTCATGATTTAAATCCTCTTCTATCCTGTCCTTTTAATTCTACACTGTATGAAGTCTTTGAAATCCGAGAGTGTAGTCTTTTTCCTACGGCTTTCAATAGTTGGTCATTGTCTAAGTTTGAAGTATAGATATTTGTCTTACCTGCATCTATTCTAGCATTGATTAAACTCATAATGTTTTCATGCTCGAATTCTGTCAAACCTTTAGTACCAACTTCGTCCCAGATAACAATGTCTGCTGTCATAACATTCTTTTTAATGTAATCTACATAGTCACTCTTTTCGGATATGTTATCTTTAATGGCTAACATGTACCGAGGAACACTGATGAACAATGCACGGCATTTTAATTCTGTCTTTGACCATATCTTTTCAAAATAAGCCTGAACCATTCTAATTGACCAAGATGTTTTTCCATTTCCTGTAGTAGTTGAGTGAATGTATAAATTCTGACCACCCCTAACAAAATCCACTATAGACTCTTCAATACTCTTTAAGGTTTTATATGCTTCTAAATCTACTCCATCGTCATCTAAAAACAAATCTATTCGTTGTTTCTGTCTTTCCGAGATAAGGGCTTTCTTATACAAGTAATCTAATTTGAATTGTTTAATGTCTATCATATCTTATTATACAACGTTATTTAGAAAATAACCCTCCTCTCAGTTATTTTTATGGCACCCCGAACAGGAATCGAACCTGTGACCAACAGCTTAGAAGGCTGATGCTCTATCCACTGAGCTACCGGGGTATACTCAATAGAGCCGTTTTAAGACATGCTCAGGTCTTATGATTAAAAGATGGCTAAGATGCCAAATCCGATTAAGACAAGTGCTACTCCCATCAGTAAGATTTTAAAGAAATATCCTACTAAACTATCTGGGGCACTATCTGGGGTAAGATTCCAATACATGAAACCAACACCTGCCAGGGCAATAATCACACCAATAATTAAGTCCATAGAATCTCCTTTCTTTTAATTTTTAGTCTGGTGCCTGTTAGAGGATTCGAACCACTGACCTACGCATTACAAGTGCGTTGCTCTACCAACTGAGCTAAACAGGCATACATGGTCCTCTCGGGAAGAGTCGAACTTCCATCTCGCCCTTATAAGGAGCTTGCTCTGACCCCTGAGCTACAAGAGGATTACGTAACTATTATACAACTAATAGCTATTAATGTCAACAATTTATGCTAATGAATTTAAAAAACTTTCCAATTGACCAATGGTCTCAAAGAACTTTCTTATACCACCATTAAGAAACAAGTAAACAGTAAAACCATATTCAAAGGTGTCTATTTCCAAAGAATAACCATTAATTACACCTTGAACTTTTCCACCATAAAATCTTGCTTCAACCTTACCATATTTTTTTAAAAGACTTTCCATTGTGTGCATATTTTATTTTTTCCTTTATTAGAATTTCATTTTACCAAACGATTTGTTTGTCTTTACTGTTTCTGACTTGGGTTTATCCGATTTAGTTTTAGCATAGTTCTTTTCATATTCATTTATAGTCCACTGAAAAGAAATGTGTTTATGGATAATTGCTATCTCAATAAGCTTTAATTTGAGTTCCTTATTGCTTCCGGCATATTCGTCAAGATGTTTTTTAAATATTTTAACAGTAGAATGTTCAATATTGTTCCCCTTAGAATGTGCTCTTGCAGAATCAACCCAATCTTTTAAAGCTTGTAATATATCCTGGTCACCGTCTTGTAACTGTGATTTTATATACTCAAACTTTTCTTCACCCCTTAAGGGCATTGATGATGGGATACTAACGGTAATTGGTTTTATCGTTGTATTTGTACCTGCCATTAAACTTGCCACTATTTGAGTGTCTATTTTAATAACATCTTGATTATCCTTGTCTTTAATAACTAAGTTAATCTGTTGCCAAATAGAATCTATTTCAAGTTGTCTATCAATAGAGACAGTGGTACGCTTTTCAATGTAGCTTCTATCTACTTTAAAAGAATCACCGTTGACAAGTTTATCTTTTCTTTTTGCCTTGTCATAAATATTAAGTAACTCTGAACAATAAATAGCGGCATCTAAACCAAACATTTTAGCAAGGGGAATATTAACACTTACATAATTATTTGGGTTCAATAAATCTAACATATTACCATCTCCTTACTTGTTCTTAAAGAACTTATATAGATTGATTCTTTTGAACCAACGACTCTTTGTAAACACCGTACCAAACATATATCTTGATTGAGAATTACATTCTTTTGTAAATAATGTCCTGAGACCGTTATTAAACTCTTGAATAGATAAGTTATCGATAGGTCCTTTAAAGACATTCTTGACAGTGTTGTAATTAACTAAGTAAAGGTTTCTATCGTGTTCAAATAACACCATAACATGATTAGACATAACATTATCATTTAGAGATGTCACTAAGGATGTTTTATACCCAGCCTTTGTAAGTAGTTCATAGGCAGCTGCATGAAACCCATCACAGTCATCAAACAACTTGCTGTTTTGAAGTTGATAAAGAGCATAGTCAGGTGGAACAATAGCATCGCCAATTTCCTTAACACCGTCATAAGTATAAACAAAGTTTTTGATTAAAGTGTCAAGTTCTTTTTCAACATCTTTTATATCCAACTTAGTTGGACTGTGTTTGATTGGTTTAAGGAAAATATACCTGACTTTATACCATAAAGGCAGAAACCACATAACAACATAGAGTACAAATGCCAGTAATTTTTTCATATCTTAAAGACTTTCTTTTAGGGTTTTAAGAACACTTGGGTCACTCTTAATGTTCTTAAAGGTTCGTTCGATATAGTTTTTTAATTCTTTTTTAGGTGTCTTTGATAACTTAACAGCAATTTTAGCTAACTCATTTTTATCAACACCATATGTAGAATTGAAATAGTTGATATAACGGCTGTCAATAGTATTAAGATGTTCCACCACTTTTGATGGACTAAAGAGGTAGTCACGTTTTTTAGCATTGTAATTGAAAGTATCTTGATGTGCAATGGCATCAATAATCAAAGCTTGAACAACTTTACCACCACGAACAAGAGCTTCTACAATAGAAACACCTGCATCTTGAACACCCACGTCTTCAGTGTTTTGGATAACGATATCAGCTGCATCATCAAAAGTATCAACTTGTCTATCAATAGAATCTGCTAAATAGTTTATCTTTCGTTTGTTTTTATTAAAATGGGCATACCAACGTCGTCTTGTTGAAAAGAAACAACGGTTAAAAACTTTGTCAGGGGCATTGGGGTCTTTGCTTAAAGGGTTTGAGGGGTCTCGCCATCTGCGGTATTTAAGACCAATATCTAAAGACTCAGAAAGCCAAGAAACAAAATCTTCTAATTCCAGTCTAGCAAAGTCAGACTTTTCTGCAAAGTCAAAAACTTTAAACCAATAACGCAACATTAAAGCAGAGTAGTATTGGTCTCGTTTAACAGTATCATTAGCATCATCTGCATCACAATACCCGTTAGCAAGCTCTGTCTTAGACATTGATTGAAAATCACCTAATCGACTAGCACTCATGTAGAAACTGTTGTACATATCTTTTATCATGTATATTAAACCTCCTATGGTTTCATGATTGACATCTTACTTCTATTATATCACATCTTTAATGACTTGTCAACTATAAGCTATCGTGGTACTTAGATAAATCAAGTGTGTAATGAATATCATCTACATGGTTTAACCAGGCAGTGATAATCTTATTTCCACGTATGGAAACACTAATGTCACGGTCTTTATCGTAGGGCATTCTAACAACATACTTTGTAACAAAGTATTTATTGTCAGGTTTAATTTCCACTTCAACTTCAAACGGGTTAATTGGATTGGTCTTTAAATTTTGAATGCACTTTAAAAGACCTTCTTTGTTATAACCGTGTTTGTGGTCACCACCTTCTAAGTGTTCTTGAATATGTCTAGATAAAGACATTTTAGTTACATCAATTTTACTTTGTAACCAAGCAACAGTCTTTAAGACACTGTCAGGAATATGCTTCTCAATATGTAATAATTTAATCATCTTCTTCACCTCTTTCTTTTTTAGTATATCATAGCTTGTATACTAAGTCAAGCATTATTTATTAAAATTATTTCTGTTAAGGAATTGGATTGCCTCTTTAAGGTTGTTTATTTTATCATCCTTGCTTTTAACTTCAGGAATCACATTAGCTGGATTCTTTTGTGATTGAACCTTTTTAATGCTATTTTCCACCTTGATAAGCTGAGATGATTTTTTGTTTGAAGAGAAGTATTTAGATGCTTCTGGGTATGATGTAAACTTAACGGTTTCAAAATACTTGTCACCAGAAACTGTTTCATAATTATCAACAATTAAATAGTAAGTTGGTTCTCTAGTATCTCTTGTTTCTGATTCAGGTAAATCACCGACCCATCTAAAATTAAGTAAAGCATTTAAAATATTTCTAGCTAACATGTAAGTAATAATTAAATTAGAACCGTCAGGTGCTTTTTTATAAACAACAATTTCTGACATCCTATTTAAATTTTCTGATTCACCTGTCACAGTAAACTTACCATCAATAATATATTGAGAGTGTCTTCTTATTTTTACGTAAGCTTCTCTTCGTACATTATCTTTTAACGTGTAAGCAACACCACCTATAAAATTATGTGTTTTATCTGTATGGGGGTACACATTCGGTGTGAGAGCTAATTCATCTGCTTTTGCTTCATACTGTTCTCTTGTCATTGGAGGCATTTTAATTCTGTATTCACCATCTTTACTTCTGCCTGGGAACTCTGTCCACTTCTCACCTTTTTGTGGCTGTAGAACGTGGTTTTCATAATGTTCTTTAAAGTAGTCAGATGTTATTCCATGTAACCATTCTTCATTCAGCTTAAAATCTAAATCATATGCATGATTGATTGCATTATCAATTTCACGCATTAACGACTCATCAATAAGTTGTCTAAGTTCTTTTTTTGTCATGGCATCTCCTGTTATAAATAAATTGTGCAGCTCCTGTTTTTGTCCCAGCGGGTTGGTTACCGACGGTTTACCACAGAAACTGCTACTGGCCCGAACGTTGACGATTCAACTGCCAGCTCTGAAGGTTTCTTCCTTCCAATATCCAGTCCTGATTCTCTGGAAGTCAACACCCCATTACCCTGAGTGTTAGTTGGTCTGAGACCTTTTTAATCTCACTTTTATCCCGAATCCATCGGGTCCTGGTTATCACAGGAGGTTATCGTCCTCTTAATCGTACCTATATATTATATCATACTTTTAGACATTTGTCAAGCAAGAGTGATTTTATTTTTTTTATCACTTATCCTGACACTACTAATTATAACATAAACAAAAGTGAATGTCAACACTAATGTTCACATATAATTTAGCTAGAAGGTTGTTTCGTTCATTTTCAACGTTTATTCCTCTTCAATGTTTTTTGGTATTTTTTATACTCAGCATCTTTGGTAGATATAAACTCTTGAGGAAGGTCACCTTCACTAACAAGCCAGTCTAATGGTATTTGATAACAATAAATCTTGCCGTTAGAAGTCAGTTTACATTCTTTTAAAACCTTATCGCCATCAAATGAATACAGATAAGGGTACTTAGGGTCAACCACGAAGTAAAGATAGTTTTTACCTCTTTTAATATTCTTCCTGTCAACCAGAACCATCTTATCCCAATACCTTGGCATCCAGATAGGGCTTGCGTTCATCTTAAATGGTAACCTTTATGTTATCGTTATTACCACCAGACGTGCTGGTAGTAGTAGCTTCGTTAGTCACAACTTCAATCTTTTCAGGATTAATAAATGGCATCTCTTTCTTTGATTCTACTAAAACCCGGGTAGATTCATCAATATCATAGACAACCGTGCAAACCGTATCATCGTTAATGTAGGTTAACAGTTTGATAGACCAAGAAGGGTTCTTCTTAAGGTCATGGTTAATTTGCCCGATAATATCAACAGGTTTAATATTATTTCTAAAATCCCCTTGATAATATGAATAGTTTCTTACAATTTGTTTCATAATTTAAGTTTCCTTTCAATATGTTTTCAATATATTATACAATTATTTCTTGAAAATTACAACACAATTATGTTTTTTCTGTTATAAAGTGTTACTTTGTCGTTTCCAACGTATTTATCTAGCACATAATCTTTCATTTGAAGTGGGGTCATATCTAAAGAGTCTGCAATAATTTGAGAGAATTTAATCATATTGTCTAATGTTTCCTCTTCGTCTAAGGGTGTTTCCCCTAATACTGCTTGGGCTTCGTAAACTTCAGAAATAATCATTCCCGTATGGAAACCTTTGATTCCGTGTTTTCTAAAGAATTGGTCAGAGTGGCACCAGACAGAGATTGTTTCTTTTTCTTTTAACAAATCTGCATATCTGCTATCAATAAGATATCCCCCTCTTTGTGGATTAAGTAATCCTGAAGGTGTTCCATGACCAAGCATGATAATCCTATCGTGCTCTTCAATCATGGTTCTAAGGTCTTCTTCGGGAATGTTACCGTCATTAACAACTGTGAAGTCTCTATGTTCATAGATTAACTTTAACATGTCTGTGGTAGGGTCTGCTGGGTGGATAATAAGTGTTGCTTTCATTTTAAATCTCCTCTTTTATGTAATTTCTTAATATATTCATGGTGTCTTCGTCATTTGCATCGTCGACAATAAAATCACTGATGGCTTTCTTCTTTTCTAACAATTTAGCCACCATAACGTCTATTGTATTGTCAGCAATAAGTCTATAAATGAATACTGGCTCTTTAGAACCTATTCGGTGAATTCTATCCTCCACCTGTTCTTGTAAGGCTGATGTCCAGGGGGAGTCAAGGCAAATCATATACCTAGCACTCGTTAAAGTTATCCCTGTACCCACTTTACTGGTAGTTCCTATGAAAACCTTATATTTTGATTCATTTTGAAACAAATCTATGTTATTTGATACTTCTGAGTCTTTTAGGTCTCCTAAGCCTATAAGAGGATTATACTTCTTTAATGCCTCCTGTAAAAGATAAACAGGCTCTTTAAAGGTACTCATAATGACTACTTTGTCACCATTTCCCACAATTTCGTCTACAAGGTCAATAGCACGCTCTAATTTCGACGAAACGATAGGGGTTGAGGTCAGAACACTAGGACAACTCGTTGCTTGCCTTAAACGAGTCGTTAGGGCCAAAATATTGGCACTGTTAAGTTCTACCTTATCACATTCAGACTTAACCCCATCTTTTACACTGTCATAAAAGGCTCTATGCTCTTCAGAAAGCTCTACAAACTCATTTATAACGTTTTTAGGGGGTAAATCAAGTAAATCCTTAGTTCTTCTTAGGGAACATATTTCCAGCTCGTCCTTGAGCAAATTTAGGTTCTTAAACCCTACAATCTCATACCCTCCAAACCCCCCGAACTCACAATACTGGTTTTTAAAGGTTGTAACAGTTGCTTTTTCAACATCTATCCATTTTAAAGGTACAAAAGCATCTAAAGGGTTATTCATAAGGATTGTACCTGTACACGCTACTTTATAGCGGAAATCCTTCAATTTCAATAGGTTTTTGCCTTGTTGGCTTGACCATCCCTTAGCTTTATGGGCTTCATCAAAGATAATCATGTCTATTTCATTAACATTTTCCTTAAGGGCTTCTATAACTTCATTACTTCTTAAGGTTTCAATGTTCATGATGATAAAGAACTCATCTATCTTGCTTCTAAGCTGTTCTGCTCTCTTAGGTATGGTTTCCCACTTAACCTTGCCTTTGGAGTTGGTTTTCTTGCCTATAATGACACAATCCTTATTTGAGTGTCTTTTTATCTCTTTTTCCCAGTTTGCTCTCAGGGTTGCCACACCACATACTATAAGGCAGTGTTTAAGCCCACGTTGAGCGTTTAGCTCTTCGGCAAGGTAAATGGTCTGGAGAGACTTTCCGAGGCCTGGTGAGTCTAAAAGTAACCATTTATCATGATTTAAACCATAGGTTATACCTTCAAGTTGGTATGGGAATGGTTTTGTTCTATACTTTAAGACAGGTAAGACCTCTTCTTTTTTCTCATTTTCTTCTTTAATCGTCAGTTTAATGTCATCATAATAAACCAGGTTATCAAGTAAATAGGCTAAGCTTGTAACAGGAACTTCCCACAATTTAGTAGTTTTACCGTAGTTAGAAGAGCCACTTGATTTAATAATGTTAATAACATCTTGATTAAAAGAAAAAGAAAGGAATAACGAAGTATTCCCGGATAATTTGTTTGGTTTATCCTCGAAGATGTGTATCATCTTTTTTCTTTTTAGTTTTCTTTTAAAGATGACCTGTTTGAGTACACTACTGTTTTATAGTCCTCATCAAACTTAGCAAGTGAGGATTCTTTAGTAGAAAACTTAACTGCCCCTTCTACAGTGAACTTACAGTTGCAAGTATAGCAAGTAAATTCTTCTGTTAAATTAATTGACTCACCCAAGTAAAACTCAATTTTACCCTTTTTATCCCTGACAATGTTTTCTGGGTTACCTAACACTTCATCTGGGTAAAATACTTCTGCTGGGAGGTATTCTGCACCACATTTAGGGCAAATAATGTAATTTGGCTTATTTTCCATAATAATATTTAATTTCCTTATCCCTTATCTTATTATACAACTTTTTTATGAAATTAGCCTTCACAACTTACACAACCTTCACTCATAACCTTTTTACGAGACAGTTCTTGTGCTTGGCTCATGCCGTATTGATAGTATAATGTTTTAACACCCATATCGTGAGCATAAAGCATTAAAGCATTAATTTCTTTAACTGGAACACTGGCTGGCATCATTAGGTTGATAGATTGAGCTTGGTCAATGTATTCCTGACGAACAGCTGCTTGGTCAATAATGGCACGTGGATTAATCTCAGCAAAGGTCTTAAATACTTCACGTTCTTCTTGAGTTAAGAATTTAAGATGTTGAACCGAACCATCTGCTTTTTGAATAGAGTCCCAAATCTCTTCAGTGTCTTTGTCATATTTTTTTAATAATTCTTTAAGGTATGGATTCTTAATTGTTGTTTTTGACTTAGATAAGTCTTTAACATAGTAGTTAGAGAACTCAGGTTCAACGGATTGAGAAACCTGTCCTAAGATGGCAGAGGAACTCTTTGTAGGGGCAATCGCCATTAAGGTAGTGTTACGTCTTCCATAACCCTTAAGAATTTCTGGTTCACCAAACTTGGCTGCTAATTCAGCAGAGGCTTTGTAAGTTCTTTCTTTTAATGTCTTGGCAATTTCTAAGTTTTTCTTAGCTGCACTACGGCTTTCAAAAGAAAGCATGTTTGATTGTAAATAAGAATGCCAACCTAATACACCTAAACCAAGAGCACGATGTCTAATGGCAAAGTTTCTTGCACGTTTGTGATATTCTTTGCCTTCTGTCTTGTTGATGAATTCAGTGACAACAGTGTCTAAAAAGTAAGTAAGAACTTCAATCGCATCTGTTTTAATGATTTCTTCCCAGTGTAGTAAGTTAATTGAAGAAAGAACACATGTAAAAGTTTCATTAGGATTAGAAGGTAATGCAATCTCAGAGCACATGTTACTAGCAAAGATTTTCATATCTTTATCTTTATAGACATCAGGTCTTCCATTATTAATATTATCAGAGAATAAAATATATGGATAACCTATCTCACTTCTTCGTTGAAGAACTTTAGCCCATAATTTACGAGCCTGTTTATCACCATCTTTAACCTTTTGTAAGAAAGCATCAGAAACAGTGATACCGTGAGTAAGTCCTTGAATAGGGTTACCTTCAGTGCCAATGTCTAAGAATTCTTCTGCATCAGGGTGCTCGATGGGTAAATATGCACTAAAGAATCCTCTACGCACACTACCTTGCGACACAACAGAAGCTAAGGTGTCATACATTCTCATAAAGTGAACTGCACCACTAGATTCTCCACTATCTTTAATTGGAGCACCACGACCACGAAGTTCACCAAAATAACCTGAAGTTCCACCCCCACCTTTCATGAGCATACCGTTTTCAGCGTGTCCATATAAAATAGAATCCATACTATCTTCAATATAAGAACCAAAGCAAGACACAGGTAATCCTCTATCAATGCCATAGTTGGACCAGACAGGAGAAGAAAGTGAGTAGAATCCTCTTCCCATATAGTCATAAAACTTATCAGCATATCCAGGAATGCCTAAATACTCTTCTGCTTTGTTAGCAATTTGTCTAATTCTTTCTTCTGCAGTTTGTCCTTCCATTAGATAACCACGAGATAAGAATTTTCTCGATTCTTTGTTAAGCCACTCGAATGCCATGTATTATTCCTCCTTACTAGAATAAATCGTCTTCAGTGAATGATTTTGTTTTCTTAGAATATGCTGTGCTTCTTTTTACAAAGAAATCTACATTTTTAGTTCCCAGCATTTCTTCAGCAAACCATGCCGTCTCTTTAACTTTGACTTTATCTACTTCAAAGACTTCTTCTAAACCTATTGCTTTCATGGATTGATTAAATCTGTCTTTAACAAATTCCTTAACTAATTGTTTAGGCAAAAAGTCTAAATCACTATTACCATAAATCCAATCCACGATTTCAGATTCTGCTTCATAGGCATTTAGTGTAATCTCTTTTATTCTATCTATAATGTCTTGAGTAAACCAACGTGGATTTTCTTTTTTGATGATATTAACAATATCAAACCCAAATCTAGCATGAATGTCTTCTTCTTTAGAAGTTGCCTCTACCGCATTTGAAATTCCCTTGAGAACATTACGATGCTTGTTAAAAGACATCATGATTAAAAATTGAGAGAAAAGAGACACATTTTCAACGAACATAGAGAATAAAATAACATTTTTGAAATAATCTCTATCTTCTACTTGGTATTGAATGGCCTGGTCTAAATAAGCAATTCTCTTTTGAATGGCAGGAATTGTTAAGATTTTCTTAAATTCTTCATTTAATCCCATCAACTCTAAAAGGTTTGAGTAAGCATCAGCATGTCTGACTTCAGACTCAGCGAAAGTAGCACCTACACTTTGAACCTCTGGTTTTGGTAATCTATCACCAACTTTAGCCCAAAATGTTTTAACTTGGACTTCAATTTGTGAAATTGCTAACATAGCACGGTTAACTATTTCTGCTTCTTCTTTGCTTAAATTAACCTTTAAATCTTGAATATCACTAGTATAGTTAAACTCTGTATGAATCCAGTAAGAGTGTCTGATAGCATTAACATATTCTAATAAGTCAGGATATTCATAAGGTTTTAAGTTTGCTCTCTTTTTAAACACACTACGCTTATTGGCAACACGGTACCCAATATATTCCCTAGCAAGTTCAAAAAGGTCACGTTTCATTAAAATGTTTTCCACAATAGTGTGAATCTCATCTACGTGAATAACATCTAGCTTTTTAGCTGCTATTTCAGTAATTGCATCATTTGCTATGTGTTGAGGTAAAGAACCATAGTCTTTAGTACCAACACTTGCCAGTGCTCTTGTAATTGCACTTTCAATTTTAGCGTGGTTTAAAGATTCCACCGTTCCATCTCGTTTTTTGACTCTCATATTAAAGAACTTCCTTAAAGTACTTAATTAATTGTTCTTTTGTCTTAAATCCAACTTCACGACGATATCTCTTATCACCGTCATAAAAATCGAGGGTAGGAATACTTAAAACACCATTTTCTTCTGCTCTAGCTGTTTGTTCATCTACATCAACCATTTCAATATCAAAGCCTTCCTTTTGAAGGTCTTTAAGAATTGGTGTTAACATTTTGCACGGTCCACACCATGCAGCTTTAAAAGCGATTAATTTTGTCATATTTTTACATCTCCTTTACAATATGATATTTATCTGTTCACTATATTATACAACTTTATATAAACATTTCTTCAATTAACATATAGGAACCAGGATTAATGTTAAGTTCTCCAACATTAGCACCGCTTGTATATTTATATTGAAGTGTTAATGAAGTAGAAGCTCCTGTAAAATGTGTTCCTTCTAGTATAAAGAAAGAAGTCCCAACAAAACTATTAAGAGATGGAAGTTGTAGAGCACTGGAATCACTTGCAGAACTTGAAATGACTTTTAATCCCATTAAGGTAAGAGAAGTAGCAGTAGGGGTAGCGTTAGATACAGCAAAGAATGTACCATCGGGGTTAGGACTTCCACCAGTATGGTTGTTTATCAATGTAAAATTAACACCTGTAACATTTGTGCCACTACTTCTAGTATATGTTACATAAACTTTAAATTTATAAAAAGTATTTGTTTTTAAATCGGTTATTTGCAAGCCAGTGTTTGCATATGTTGTAGAGACAGTTAAGGTTTGTCCGGGAGAGTAATCATATTTAACAAAATCAACAAGTTTATTTTTAACAAAAGCTGTCGTAGCAAATGTAGTATTGTTTGAAGTTGTAGCAGGTGTTAAACCAGAAACTGAGCCTGTAAAAGTTGCACCACTTAAATTTGCTTTCAGGTTTAAAGCAGTTTGTATTGCATCTGCTCTAACTAGTGCTGTAGTGGAACTTGATAACGTTGTTTGAACTGAATACCCATCGTTGAGAGCATCACCGGATGTACCATTCCAAGTTGGAACATTTCCACTTGTTGACCCTAAAGCTCGTTTTTTAACTTGAGCATCATTTGTTACATTGCCCAAACCTACTTGTGTTTTTGTTACACTGTGTGGGTTGCTTGTTGAACTAATGTGTGCTTGAATGTTTGCATTGGCGGGTTCAGCACCAACCATTGTTGGAGTGATTCCACTAATAGTTCCTGTAAATGTTTTATTGCCACCAATTGTTTGGTCCCCTGTAGTATAAACACCATTAGTCACTGTTCCGGCATTTCCTGAAACATCTCCCGTTACGTTGCCAGTTAAGTTACCTGTAAAGGTTGTAGCAAAAACATTAGCATATACGTTGTCTGAAGCACCTATGTTGCTTGTATTATTTGTTGTGGGTGTGATATTACCTGTACCCGTAATTGCACCAGAAATAGCAGAGGTGCCATTAAAAGGTCTTCCCCATAAGTTTCTTGATGTTTCAAGTTGGGTAGCTTTACCTGCAATTAAGTCTGATTGATTTTCCCAAACAGGTGCTAAAGAACCACCAGCAGATACTAACACTTGGTCAAGTGTACCAGCAGTGATTGGAGCAAATACTGTATCAGCCGTATCTAAAGTTAAATCATTATTAATTTTTGGTAAACCTTCGACATCAGTTGCTACAAATTTTAACCTACTAGTTAAAGGTATTGCCCACGCAGATGGACCACCAGATAATAAATGTAATTCATAAACATCACTACCTGCAGCTGGGTTAATAGCTGTTTGGTGTAAATCAACACCTTCAAAAATATAGGTACCAGCATCATCAACGTCTAAAATTCTACCTGAAGGAGAAACTGTTGAACCAGAATCTTCTGTACCAACTAATGTAAAAGCTTTATATGTAGTATTGCCAGATTCACTTGTTTGGAAAGGTAATAACTTAATAGAAGCATATAAGTTTGTCCATGCAACACCGGCACCACCAACACCTAAAAATTCTGTTAAATTACTTTCAAAGTAATAACCATGAATATTAAATTTAATAATCTTTGTTGTTGAATTCCAATCAATAACAAAGCTATCCTTAGAAACAACTCTGTTTGTAAGGTTGGTAACATTGAATTCAGTATTTAATCTGGATTCAGGGTTATACTTAGTTGACCCAGAGGCGGGTCCTCTAAAGGCTGTTGGGTATACTTTTACTGCTGTACTTTTTAATTTTGCCATAATGGTTTCTCCTTATTATACAATTTTTTTATAACTGATTCGTAATCTTCATTGTCCAAGTAATCAATATATTTGATTTACCATCAGATTCAATGGGTTCATCTAATAGGAAATAAGCGATATGATTACTCCAACTTGTTGAGTTTTGGCTATACAATCTTACCACATTTATCTCCTCACCTGCAGAAACAGATGAAAAGGGTATTAAAAATTTAAATATAGCACTAGCATGTGTGTCACCTTCTGCTGAATTAGTTTCTATAGAAACGTTAGAGTAAGGTATAGCGTTTGTTGAAACTTGTTCTGCTACGGCATCTGTAGCACCATTTCCTAACATAACATACCTTGGTGCACCACCAGCATCAAAGCTTCCTATTAAAGCACTAGCCAAGAAAGAGAATAATGGTAACTTACCTTCGTTATGTGTTTTAATCGTTTTAATGGTTTTTTTGCCACGAACCAACTTAATTTCAACATTACCGATATATCCTACCGATGCATTTGTTTGTTGTTGTTTTTCTTTTGTTTTTGCCATAATTTTATCCTTCCTTAAATACTTGGCCAGACAATAACCGTATTATCTGTAACACCTTTAGTTGCATTATTTAGCTCATCTGTATCAAGGGTAACTAGTCCAGGTGTCACTGTTCCTAGTTGTGTGCTTGTATAGTTCGGGCTAGTAGCTATTGTATCAACTGATACAGCATCAGCACCAACTGTTTGACCTTCAATACTAGCAATAATGATTGAGTAATTAAATCCTGCTGGTAATACGTAATCTAACATATCTTCTAATAAAGCAATATCTTTTACTTCTTTAGGTATATAGATAAGTACATCTCTGTTGTAAATTGTACCTTCACTTGACACAGATGTAGAAGAGTCAACCAATACTTCAAACTCTTCATTTATGTTTTGTGCTTTTAGTAATACTCTAACACAGTCTTCTATTGATTTTTTAGTACCTTTAATTCTAAGAATACTTTTAAATGAGTTAACAAGTGCCACTAAATTAGGAACGTCATACTTGTGCTTAGATTCAAATCCTACAGTTTTAGTAACTAAATCTAAAAGGGAAGAATCAAAGTTACTGGATAAAGGTGTATTAACAATGGTGTCTGTTGCTGTTTTAGAAGCATTGAAAACACCTTCAAAAATTCTTCCAATCAATTGAAAGTCTCTTGATTCGTTGTAGTAATATTCAGGTACATTATTCTGTGTTTTAATCATAAATTATATCCTTGATGTTCTCACAATTTCAATGCTAGAACCTTCAAAATCTATTTGACTTAATGTAAACCTATTAGCTAAGTTATTGTTGTCAAATAAAGCTCTGGGGTCTGAGATGTCATCAAATTCAATTAAAGAAAAGCTATCTAGTGTTCCATTATAGAAGAATACTCCGTTTTCGTCTAGGGTAGCTATTTTTTCAAGAATACCGTTAGAATCTTCTACATCAGAAACAGTCAAGTTAAAGGATGAGTTATATCCCGATGTTAATGAAACAGGACTTAATTGAAGTATGTCTGTTCCAGTTGATGGTTCAGAAATGCTTAAGGAAAGTTCAGATATTGTATTAAATTCAATAATATTAATTCCTGGTGTTAATGCTAAGGTTGATGTATAAGATGTTCCAGAATTATATTTTCTTATACCACCTGTTCCTGTGGCATTTAAATCAACTGTTGTAGAACCACTTAAGGAGTGGTCCCAATATATCATTAATAATTGAGTTGCACCATCTTCACTTACCCTTGCTCCAACATCAAAGTAAGATACAACGGGCAAGTCAACAGTAGCAACATCTGAGGAATCAACTTCAAGATTTTGAAGATTAATTTGATAATATCCTGAAGGTCTCTTTTCAATATTTACAATCTTTCCGTCTGTTTCAGTATAGGTAGGAACCGTATAGTCAAATGTGAAAGCAGAAACATCATAAGAAGTTTGACCACTTAAGTAGGTAACTTGCATGTCTAAATCTTCACCACCTGCTTGTTGTAGTAAGGTATTAAACACAATGTAACTATTAATATTAACGTTACCGTCAAGAACTCTCACTATTTCACCACCTAAACCATCAGATAGTACTAGGGTTATAGTTTGATTTGTTAAAATCTTTTGTTTTAATTGTGGGCCAGAATTGAGGTCCAATCTAGAACGAATCTCCCAAACATAGGTTGAACTATATGCCGGTAATATTTTAGTTTCACCATCTATTGTATAAGAAATTTCCCAATCATTAGATACTTGAATCCAATCATTAGTAATATCACTTAAAGTTGCTTCACTTGATGCTGTTGTTAGTTTAATGGTATCACCTGTAGATAGGGTTAATATTGACATTTCTTCTATCTTTAAGTTGTATATATCAGGATTAAAGTTTCTATATCTCCAGTTATAGTTTTCAAAAGCTGCTAGGCCTCTTTCACTAACTGTGGTAATTTCAACTTTTTCTTCTACATCTGAGAAGATAATCTTCCATTTATTTAAATCTTCTGCAACAGTTGTGTTTAAGGTTAATCTTGTGCCACTTCCTAAAACTTCTAGTTCAGTTAAAGCACTATTAGAATACATAAAGAACTCATTTTCACCTAAAACTCTTTGATATCCAACTAAAACTTCTTCACTTCCTTCGCCTTCATAGATAGCGTCTGCAGATGTGAATAAAGCATTTTCACTATCTTTGGTAATCCAGTAGCAAGGTAAGGAGCTTGAAGTTAATGTTGTTTCAACAAAACGTCTCTTTTCAATAGATTCTTCAGTTCCAAGAGTGTAAAAATCTAATTCATCCACACCAAATTTAATCTTTTTAGTTGTAACAATTCCTGAAATAGAGTAGTCTGTAGGGACAGATAATGTCAAACCAACAGGTCTAAAAATATTCACAGTTGCAGGAACGGTTGAAACTAAAACAGATGTATAGTATTCTTCACCGGATTCTCTTTCTTTAGATATCTTATAGGTAATTACACTGTCAGATGTATATTTAATTGCAATGCTATTACTATTGCTATCAACATAGTTTACAATAAGGTATTCATCACCTGTGATAATATGCTCTTCGTTTTCAGGGACTGTAGAAGAAGGTGTTAAACCAGACCAGCGATAATTTACATAAGCAGGATAAATAACTTCAGTGGCTAGACTTGGGGCAATGGCTTGAACATATTCATTGTCTTTTAATGTATAACCGTTTAAACTATTAAATTCTGATTCCGGAATAGTAACTTCTGTAGTTAATCTAATGATATTCTCATGGATAAAGTCTGAATCTACAGAACTTCCTTCATCATTTAACAAAACAGCACTTTGACCAAATTCAAAGTTATAGTTATTGTTATAGTCAAATAAGGAGGCCCTTCCAGCAAGGATATTCTTTGTGAGTAGGTTTAAATATGGTTGCTTATTGGCAGGGTCAAGCAACAATGTTTCTGTCTTATCCTTTGTCATGACCTTAGTGTAGAGTTCAGGTTCTTCTAAAGAAACGTTTTTAATTCTTGTATCGGCACCTTGAATGGTTGTTAATAATGTGTCGAATGGTATTTCATAACCATAATCTAACTCTCTTGAATTAAATGTTCTGTATAAAGCATCATTAATGTTTGAAAGAATAGAGTTTTGTTCAAACGTGTTAACCCTATAGTTTGTAGAAATCTTAGCGTTTAACTTATAATAGTTTTTATATAAATAAACATCACTATCTAAAAGCGTTTTATAGTTGTGGGAAATGGTTTTAGCATCTTCAATACTTGCTTTTAACTCTGTTAAATCATTTAAAGGTAAGAAAGTGTTATTATAAGTGGTAAGATTATAGGAAGTTATAATAGGATTTAAAGGGTACAAGCATAAATCAAAAGGGGTAATGTCGGCACTATTCGAGGCATTAAGTTTAACTGGTCCAAATTGATTAAATGAAAGAATTTGATTTGAGTAGTTAATATCTGTTCTTCTGTCTGCCACTTGAACGTTAGAGACAATATTCTTACTGTCTGAGGTTAAAAGATTATAGATAGCGTTAGCATAATCACGACTGGTTACTAATGTGTCAAATGTTCCAACAAACTTCTTAAATGAGTTATATATTTCATTAATTGATTCAGGGTCTTGACCATTAACAGAATCAGAGAGATTACTAATTCTTAATACAGTAGTTTCACTTTGATTTTCATTTGTATCTGGGTAAACTGTAATAGAAGGATTACCATCAACAAAAATTTGTGAAGGAGAAGTCAATCTTGTTAAGAAACCTGCTTTGACGTTCCCACTAGAACCTGTTGTTCTAATATAATTAACAAATAATCCATCCCCTATAATACTTGAGATATCGGAAGGGAATTCCAAATAAGGAAGATTTTTTACAGAATCAAACCCAAACTTGTAAACTAATTGACCTGGTTCTGAAGTGTTAAGATTATTAATTCTTGTCCAGAAGTTATTAGTATCGGTAATTCTTTGAACAAAAACACCGTTTTCAGCAACAAACGATTCTGGGAAATAGAGTCTATTGTTATCATCAAGGTTAGCAAGGTGTATTTCTTGAACGTTATTAACTGTTAAGGGTTGTAATTTACCTTCAATAGCAGAGGCTCTGACCGTAACAAATCTTGAGTTAATAATGCAATCCTCTAACAATGTATAGGTTATTGAGTTATCTACATCGGTTACAGTTGTTTCAAAAGCTTTTAAGGTAAAGGCTTGGCCAGTTCCTAACTTGTTGCCAGTATACATAAACGATATATCAGAGGTTGCTGATTGGTAGTATCTTGGGAAGTAACCATTTATTTCTGCTAAGTTTCTCATTGAACTGTCTTGGGTAGCAGAAGGCATAAAGGCTTCTAAAATGTTTTTATCAATGTTGTAGTTAAGTTTATCACCAATAAAACCTAAAAGCTTCAAAAGAACAACACCTGGGTCACTTTCGTTAGATGTTGATGGGTCCCACTTGGCAGATAGCTGTTTTGCTAACTCCAATATTTCAGGGTAAAGCTTTTGAAAATCCTTATTTACGTAGGACTTATTGCTAATATTTAATTCTTCTTGGTTAATCATGTTTATTGCTCCTCGTTATTAAACAACACCAGATTGAAGGTATTTGTTGTGAAATCTAAGCGATTTGTAACTTTTATCGTTGCTTCTAACTTTGCCCTTTTTCCTGTTCCTGTTTGTGTAATAATGATATCCTTTCTATTAATAATGACTTGAGGTACAAATATTGATATTTGAGTATAAAGCTCATCTATAATGATATCCCTCAAAACAAAGTTATTTTGTTCAAAAATGTATCTTTTTATGGCAACACCAAACTGCGGGTCACCAACAAACTCAGTTCTTTCTGAACCTAACAATGCTAACAAATTTTGCATTGTAGACTGTGAGTCAGTCTTTGTGACATTGGTGGAGCTTGAGTTAAACATTTTTGGGAATTGTATACTTATCATGTGTTTTTCCTTATATCCTTATATTTCATATCATCTAATTTAGCGTTAATAAACACCGCCTAAACATTAAACTACCCCTTCTTCTTTCAATTTATTTAACATATTTTTCCAGTATGCTATGTCCTCTTCGGTCATTTGTTGATTTGACCACCTTGTCATCTTCTCTTTATCTTCGTTTGTAATTACATATTGTTGATTTTCTAGGAACTTTAAAGTCAAGTAATGCCACCATATGTTCTTAAAGGTTGACCTATAAGGATTAAATAAAGCATTTTCTAAATATCTCACTATGGCTCTTTTTTGTTGATTTTCGTAGTTTTTTATGTTATAATTAAATTGAAAGTCACCATAAACTGTATCATTTATATAAAAACTTACATTAAACATATTGGTTGGTGATGGTCTACTGTGAATAAGGATTTCTTTATATACCTCAATATCAACAATAAAAAAATCATATGGTTTAGTATCAAGAACTATATGGGTAAACCTTTGTCCTTGTTTAAAGTTCTTTACTAAAACAAGATAGTCTATATCTTTAGGATTTTCCTTAAATAAAGATGACCCTGTAATAGATATTCTAACAATATCGTCAATAGTATTATTAAAAGATACTAAATCATTAGAATCTTTCTGATTTATGCTATTTATAACGTCAAATGTTACGTTTAATATATTTTCCATAAGTATTTTCCTTACAATAGATATTCAATGTGTATTGTCGTATATACAGTAGAGCTTTGGTCACCTGTGCTATATATCTCTAAAAAATAAGGGACTAAAGGGCCCTCTATAAGAAGGTCAGAGTAACCGGAGTTAGAGTAATATATTCTTCCATTAAACCAATACATACCATCTGTTTCTGGAAAGTTCATTCTTTCTAGTACAATTAAAGATTTATCGCCAGATGAAAAAGGTGAAAATAAAACTGGATTTCCTGCTGAAACAGACCTGGTACCTGTCCAATTAAGTATAGCGGAAGTTGACCTATATCTTTGTCTTTGTATATTAACACCACTTGTGCTTTTGTGTCTTATATTAAAACCTTCACTTACAGCATCTACTGTTATTCTAACTTCTTTTGAACTTAATACTGTTGCCCATCCTGGAATAGTGCTCAAATCTAAAAGGAACGGTTCCTCATAAAGTACAGAGTAAAAAGTATTCCAATTACCAAGATTACCTGAACCATTAGTCTGAGAAGAATAAAATAAAGCTGAAGAAGTTGTTCCACTTACAGTTAAGTTTCCAGAAATATTTCCCCCTGTTAATCTTAAGTATCTAGTATCATGAGTATGGTCATCAAGCTTATCAAGTGCTTTTTGAACTGTATTATCAGCTGAAGATAAAATACTATTAAAATTAGAGGTGTTTGTAAGAACATTTAACGCTTTTGGGGTTGGTATTGTCGATAAAGGAATAGGGAACAGTGTTCTTACAGGGCTTGTTCCACCAAATTGAAAATCATAATTAGAACCAACATTGCCTGTAAGTTCAGCATAGTATTTAATAACAACTCTATCTGTGCTTAAAAATAAAACATCATTTAAAAGTGCATCAGCACTAAACTCCTCATAAATGTTTGATATAATAACATCGGGGGTGGCACTAGAAGTTGCTAATAGTGTTTCTGTTCCTAAAGCATCTCTTTTAAATATTTGAAAATAAAATGCTGCGTATTGATTGTTATTACCGGCAGTTCTTTTTATATTACCGATTGTTCTTATATTAATAGTTCCTGTAAAACCACTTAATATATTAGAATCAGATATTAAACTTGCTAATAATTGATTGTTGGTATTTATAACCCCTGTTGGAACATTTACTGGTGTAGTATTATAACTAGGGTCATCAAGAGAGTTAACCATTTTAAAATAACCAGAAACATCTGCACTAGCTGTTGTCGGATAAAGAATAAGGCTAGCGGCACCATCTTTTTGAGTACTTAACCTATCTATTGCAGTATTAATAGAGTCAAAATAGTTTAAAACATTATCAAAAGGAACATTTCCTATCGTTGTATCTATTGGAAGTGTTGCTTTGTGAGTAACCTTTAAATCTACGTTATACTGATAGGCAGAAGGATTATCTTCTATTCCCTTATATAATTTGCCTAAAATAATAGGTTTAGAATATAAATTATCTTCAAATCCAACAAAAATCGCATCTCCTGGATTCAGCCCTTCATAAGTTCCAGGATTTTGAGATAGAGTGCATTCTACTATGGAACTGTTAATCTGGTCTTGTGTTAAACCCACACCGGCAGTTTCAAAAACAGGTATTCTTACTAAATACTTGTTTGCAGTATCTGGTGATTTTTTAATTACGTATCCTTTAGTTATCATACTATATTATACAACCTTTATTCAATAAACTCAGAGTTGTCTGGAGAAATGCGGGTTATCTTTAAAGTTGTTCGATAACCACTATAATCTATCCTGTCTTCTTGAGCCGTAATGATATATAAACCAGAGCTAATATGCTTTCTACCATAATAATAAACATTTAATCTCACACGTGTCATTAATAGTGCTGGTCTTAATAACCCTTTTAAAGTTATTGAGGCAGTGATTGGATACTCTGTAACCTTAGTCCACCATGTTTTATCAGACTCGGCAGTAACAAAATTACTATTACCTGAAGATATAACAGGGGCATAAACCTCTACTAAATTACCATTATCATCTATTCTTTGAGTAAATTCAGCATCATTAATGTCTTGTTGATAGTTATAAAATAAAGAATAAGTTAAGTTATTTTCAAGACTAAAGTCTGTGACTATATTCTGAGAAGGGTAACCTATATCTATTTGATATGTTTGTAAATCGTCGGTTAGTTTTGTAACAGGGACAACTTTAAAGTACGGACCTTCAAAATCACCTGAGGTATCATCTACTATAACTAAAGAGTATATTTTACTTTTTTGCAATGAGTTTGTTGTTTCACCTGCCATAGAGTTAACTAAAAAATTTAAGTAATCAAGAACAGACATACTAATCTGTCTTTTTAAAAATACTGATTTATCATCACCTGCTATTAATCCACGTGTTTCTACAAGTGGTCTATTTCTCATGCCTGGGAATAATTCTAAAAGACCATACTTTTCTTGATATAGTAATTCTTGAATAACTTGACTTGGTTTAGCTGTTCTAGAAGCAAAATTCCATGCCCCACTCGAAGCAAGTATAGAAGAACTTGTTGCATTGATAGTGTAATCTATCCTGCCTCCGCTTGAACTTGAGGCACCAGATGCAAAAGACGAAGTTATTCCTGTAATAATGGCTTCTTCATCTCGATAGATATAACTAGGTGCAGATAAATCACCGTAACTAAAAACTATCTTTCTTGTTTGAGAAACACTACTAAATACCTTTTCAAAGAAGTTTGGGTCATTATCCTGTGTAATTGGATATGAAATAGATAGGGTATACTTATTTACTCTACCATTAATTTTTGTTATTGTCAAGCCCTGAACGTAATTGGGATATTTAACTTTCTCAAGTCTATAGATGCCCAAAGAGTCCTGACCTCTAACTAAATCGGTATTTTCGTAAACACCAAAAGTATAATCACCTATCTTTACTTTTACAAAAGGTGTCTCAACTCTTGTTGTATATCCTAATAGATTTACTGAGCTCATTATCTTACCTCAAATGTTACTTGACCTAAGTTAGGAATCTGTATAATATTAATCGAGCCATGGAGAGATATAAAAGGGTCTTTAATTCTATTGTAGTCTGCTATAATCCAATAGTAGTCTGGTCTTCCATAATACTTCAAAGCTAATGAATCTAAGGTATCAAAAGGTTGAACAGTGTGTGCAACGTATTCAGCATTCTTTAATAAGTGGGAGGTTAAACCATAAACAAACTTATCATCTTTAATGTGGTAGTAAAAGAAAAATGGTGCATATCTAGATATTGCATCGTAGTCTGTTCGTTTTTGTTTACTTGTTAAACTATCCATTTTCCTATTTCTCCTTTATGATATTATTGGTTCTTGTTAAGCCTCTGAACCCACCAAGAAGGCCAACTGATAATGCATCATATGGGTCAACTTCTGATACCGTGAATCCTACAGTTACTTGAGCATACTTAGATTCATTACCATTAACAATAATAATTGGCTTGTTATATGTTACTGTGATACCACCATTTACAACACCTTTAATAAATATTTCATCCCCAAATCTAACTGCAACCATTGGAGGTGTTACTGTTTTAGAACCTGCAAGGTATCTTGGTAAGGCTATAGATTGAAGTTTTTTAATCAAAGTGTCAACATAATCATCATTAAGATTTTCTATTCTTAAATTGCTAACATTTAAATTTACATCATCTAACATGTCCCTGTGAAGATTTAAACTGATTTGAACTGTTCTAGGACCTGAATTACTGTATGAGAAAACGGGTGCACTTCTACTTAAGGCGTTCGTGCTACCAAAAGTTGATTGCATTGAATCTGTTATTTGTTCTGGGTAGGTTGGAATTATTAAAAATTCCTCTGTATGGTATAAGTATATATAGTTAGTAATAAGATTTAATTTTTCTGCCATAATTATTTAACCTCCACATATTCACCGATTGCTTGTTCGGAGTCTTTATCAATAAAACCAATTAAGTCGAACTTGTTAGAGTTAGCAGCATTTTCAACATTGGAGCTAATGATTACATCATATGTAACGTTTCTTAGTTTTGTTGACCATATAGTAGATTCATTAATAATTGTTGGCATGCCCACAAACTTATGAATTTTAAGTCTCATCTTTCTTTTAGGGTCTGTTGAAGGTAATGCGTTAAAACTGGCTATGGATATTGTTGTATTGTCGGATAGGATATAATCACCGTTTACATCTGTTTGATATATAAAATTACCATTCTTATCAACCACATATTCATTATATCTTTGAACTAGTCTTTTTTGCAACCTAGAAACGTTATTAAGTATTTCTTCATTTGATGTAATAACATGTCCAAATAAGTACTCTATCAATCTATTAGAAAAAGGATAACTAACTGTAGAGTTAAAGTCTAACAATTGTGGTCTGGATAAATACTTTCTTTCTATGTTTCCACCATTATAAACAAATGATTGACCATCTATGTTAGTTGTACCTGTTTCAAAGTTGCACACTTCAAAGCTAACCTTGCGACTAGCAAAGGTTGGGTCATCTTCAAAATGAAGTTCAGCTGACTTAACAAAGTCACCTTCTAAAACAACAACAGAAGAAGTAGAAGTTGCAGGAACTTTAATAAACAACTTTAAATTAGTTTCTTGTTCGTAAAGTCTTTTTGTAAGGATATCGCCTAAGTCAACAAGTTTTTTATATAAAAACGGTGAACTTATTCTTGTGCCCACTTTTTTAACATAGGTGTGGTCATAAAGAGTAATATCTTCAGGGTCATCTGAAAAGTTAATTACTTTTTCATTGTCATATAAACCTGCAATAATTTCTATTTTAGTATCACATTCTATACCAATCGTATATTTTTCAAAAAACTTAACTGGTACCATATAAATCTTAAAGGTATCATTAGCAGTGTCAAATGTAAACTTTACATTACCTGTTATATCTTTAACTTGTATATTAAGGTTTTTAGCAAGTTCGTTTGAAAAACAATTATACATACTCATTAAATTAATGTTTTTCATATCCCTATAGAATCTAAGGTAATCCCCTAAATATTTATGGGTATAAGAATCATATATTGTATCATATACAGCAAGGTTTTTAGTCAAGTTAATAATATTTTCACCATAAATATAGTTTCTTATGGGTTGGAATGTGGCTTCACTTCCACTAACTTCAACACCTTTTCCTAATATATTATCTTTAATATAAAATACTTCTGGGAATACTTTAACACCTTCTTTCCACACTTTTACCTTAGGCAAGTTAAATTGCTTGAGCAGTTGCTTTATTTCACCTGTTATAATGTTGTTATTGTTAAATCTTAACATAATCTATTCCTCCTATATTGGCCTATTAAGCTCTCTTGAAAACTCATTTACATTAGTTACCGTTACTTTTAAATCCCCTTTTAATGCAGTTAGTATATTAGAAACATTAGTATAAAGTTGATTTAGGTTTTCAGAGTTTGTATTCTGGGATGGTTCGGCAGGTATGGCAGGAGGTGCTGATACACTAATTGATGTCCCATAATTCATGATATATTTACTTTGTTCATTAACAACATTTGTTGCACCACCCATCGTGACATTATAACCTGCCATAGAACCGAGTAGCTGAGTCATTGTGCTAAGTTTTGGGTCTAGTAGATATACTAAGTAATTAAAGATGTCGTTAGATGTTTTTTGTTCTTCTTTAGCCCTTTGTTGTTGTGCTTCTGCTGGGGCCATTGCTTTTTGTGTTTCAAATGAAACAATACCTTCAGAATCACCGGAACCAACAAAAGTAGCTGCAGAAGTAGACCTTCCTCTGGCCCTTCCAAATCCTGTTCCTCTCCTTGTAACTGCTGTTGGGTCTAAGCCTATTCCATATACACCTAATAAGCTTTCCATATTACCTGCTTGGTTTAATCCTTTAAACAAATCACCTATTTTACCTATGACGGAAGCACCAACTATACCTGTTTTAATTAAGTTTTCAACCGTTGTTTCCATGTCTATTCCAAACCCTGCAGCCATCACAGAGGGAATAGCTATACCACCAGTTGTACTTTGAATTAAATCTGTTAATGCCCACATGCCTGCCAAAAGTGGTGTTTCTGCAATACCTTGACCAATACCAAATTTAATGTTAGACATTACATTTTGAATTTTTTCAGCAATAGATACACGCTCATTAATCATTCCTAATTGACTTCCTAACTCATTGATAGTACCGGCAAAAGACATCATGTTAGTAGTGATTGCATCTAAATCACCTGTTAAGTTACCTACAGCTCTCAGGTCAGATACACTAAGACCAAAAGTTTGAGCAAATTGAGATGCTACAACTTTATTTCCTGTTTGACCTATTTCTTGCATATAACCAACCACTGCTTGTAACAATGTGTTAGTATTGACAGCGTTCAATCCATCTGTTAAAATAGAAGCGTAATCAAGACCTGCTCTTGAGGCAGCCATGACTAAAAGGTTTTGCATGCTGCTTGAGCTTAAAGCATTAACATTACCTGCACCTAAATATCCAAGTGCTTCAGCAAGTGACCTAATTGTACTTTCACTTGTTCCTACTGCACTTAATGAACCTAACCATTTTTGAACCACATATTCAAATTCTACTGATTGTTTAGTTCCCATTAAAGAAGTGGCTTCTAAAAGGGCATCCGTTACAGAATCAAATGTTTGAGACAAATACTGAGTATCTTGAAACATCTCATTGAAGTATCTTGTAAGACCGGCTTCAAGACCTAAACGGGAAGCAGTCGAATCTTCTTGTTGTAACTTAACAATTCTTAAAAGAGAGGAGTTAGCAACATCAAATGTTGTTGCAATCTTTTCACTCACTGTATCTAAGAATGCTCTTTGTTCAAGGTTAAAAGCAATACCTTGAGCAACTAACTCATTTAAATTTTCTAACATCGAAGATGTTCTAACAAAAGGACTAACACCTAGTCCAGAAGTTAAACTACCTTGAAGTTGAGTAAATGTGCTTGCTGTACCTTGTAATCTAGTATTAATAGAGCTTTGGTACTGAGCAAAGGTTGAAATAACAGAATTAATTTCACCATCAAGTTGTTTAGTTATATTAACTAAACCATTAACCAGTTTTCCACCTGCTTGTTTTAAATCTGCTTTAAGATTATCTAAAATTTGTTTGACAGGGCTTTTTTCTCCTACAACAACACCTTTTTCATCTAAAATAACCTTGGAACGAAGTTTAGCTATTTCTAACTCTTTATTTAGTAGTATATCCTGTGCTTTTCTTTGATTGTCTGCTTGTTTTGAGTTTTCTTTATAAAACTCTATTTGATTCTTTTTTTCTAGGTTAAATCTTTCTCTAATCAACTTTCTTTCTTCTGCTACTCTAACTGCTTGATAATCTCTAATGAATTCTTTTTCTAATTTTTTACGTTGTTCATTCGTTAACTTTGAGTTGTTTTGTTCAAGTTGAAGTTTAAAATCAACAATAGCTTGTTCTTGCTTTTTTCTATCGGCCATGATTTGGTTTCTTTTAGCCTTTTCATAGGCAAGCCCAGCTTCTTTAATAGTTGTTTCAATATCAACTAACTCATTAATTACACTGGGTTTTGGTTTTTCTATTGCCATTTTAACTCCTCTCCTTTATTTTTCTTTGCTTTTTTTAATTTGGTCTATTTGCTCTTGTTGCTTCTTAAAGTCCTCTGATAAGAACTCTATGAAGAATTCCCTTTCTGCTGGTGTCATTGCTAACACATCAGCGTATGACGTATGTGTGTTTTTTGTTATAATATAAGATTCTTTTACTATTTGTTTATATCTCCAAGGACCATAAGGTTTACCATCGTCAGTCAACTGTGGGTCCAAAAAATTCAGATGTGTAGCGAAACGTGGTAACCACATCGTAACCACATGAGCCACATTTACAGACAACTTCGTTGTCAAGGCCTACCTTTCCATTAAGTTTTTTGGAAATCTGTAATAATAAGTTAGCATCCTTCATGGGAAGCTTTCTAACAAATGATTCTAACGCAACTGGGTTAAGAACTTGACCATCAACTGTTTTTATAATAGATTGTAAGGTTATAATCAAAGTTGGGTCTACTGTTGTATCTTTTAAGCGTTTTTTAAGCTCTTTAGTCTTTGTTGCTATTTCTTCAACAATTCTAGGGGTTTGAAGCTTTAATTCAATCTTCTTATCGGATTGAGGTAAATGAACCATCTTTAATTCATGGATAGACTCATCATACTCAGTAACAGATAAACCATCTAAATCAACTGTAGAAACAGTTACTTCACCACAGTTAGGGCATTGAATAGCCATCTTATATTGAGGGCCATAGGTGACTGTTCTGAGCTTAAATAATAGATATTGATAATCACCTAAATATAAATCATAAACAGGAACCTCTAACTTTTTAGTTAGACAGTCTTCAATAATTTCAGACATAACCTTATAAGGAGTTTCCGTTGGGGATAATCTCTTCATTTCTTCTGCTGTAGTCATTGAGCGAACAGTAAAAGTAGGGTCAATAGGCTTTTCATAGATTAAGCCCTTTGACGGCAGTGTATAGGATTCAGAAATTGTATAGTTATTCTTACTCACCTTGTAATTCCTCTTCTTTCATAGTACCATTTAATTTAGCACCATTTTCTCTTAGGTACTTGCTAACAATTAGTCTTACCATAGCTGAAAATGAAAGGTCACGGGAGACAGCTTCCATTCTAATCTGTTTCCACATGTCCTTTGACATTTCAAGTGCAACAAGCTTCTTTTCTACTTGTTTTGCCAACTCTTCAATTTTAATGTTTGACATTTATTTAACCTCTTTTCCTTTCATCTAATTTAGCATTATAAAATTTATAAATTATAAAGATATTGGTAAATAAAAAGAATCTATTGCTAGATTCCTTTATATTTTATTACTTTTTAGTGTTTTTAGCTATCTTATGTAACGATATTGCTATAGAAGTAATTACAGCCGTATGGAACAAGGCCAGTACAATTAACATTCCGTCAGTTCTTATCTGACTAATAATAAAGTCCATGTTTTTTTAATAGGCTTATTCTTCGTCGTAGATAGGCATAGCTCTGTCGAAACGGATGTTAGCAGTAATCATTCTCTTACCGCCATCTTCCATCGTAAATTCGCTTTCACTAATACCTTTTACCCAGCAACCATCTAATCTCCATTTACGAACGATTTGATAGTCAGGAGTATATTCAATTAAGAAACAGGTTTTCTTATAGTCTGCCATACGTCCAACTCTTTCGGTTGTCGCATCGTAGCATAATCTTTGCCAAGCTAAGATAACAGATTTTGTATCAATACCAATAAAGTCATTAACTACAAGGCTTCCTGCTTCAAAGGTAGGAACACCAGCAGCATACATTTTGGTGTTACCACGTTGAATTACCACTTCATCTTGAGTAAAGTTCGGTACGAAAGCTCTTGCTACTGAAAGTCTAACTGTGTCATCACCTGTCGATGGAACTAAATCCGAGGCTTGTGGTGTAGCACCTGGTGCAACAATAGCACCTGCTTTTAAGATTGAACTAACCCCATTCACAATGAATTCAAAGTTATTAGAACGTGCTACCTCATACAATGATGGGTTAGCGTTGTCTATCATGTGATAGGTGCCTAATTGTTTGTCTGACATATTTTATTTCTCCTATTCCTTACTAGGTTTAGTTTCAATTTCGGTATCAGGCGATGAAACCTTAACACCTTCATCAGAAACCCCTATTTTTGTTTTTTCAGATTTAACTGATTCATCTTTAACACCTGTAATACCTTGTAATAAGGTAATTAAAGCCATTGAGACCGAAGACACTAAACCAATAACGGCTGGTAAGGCTGCTGTATCTAATAGCAATGAACTAAAGATAGCCATACCCACTAAAATAATGAGTGTTGGTAATCCCCATAAACCAATACGCTTACTGGCTTGTTCTTTTGCTGTTTTAGTTTTAGCTTCAATGATTTTTACTTCTGCATCAGCATTAACTTGTTGTTGTTGTTCTTTGATTTCCATAATATCTTTTTATCCTCCGTTTATTCTGTTACCGTTGTGGATTCATCTTCTAACACAACTGATAATTCAAAGTCTTCTACAGCTTCAATTGGGAATATTCTAATCGAAGCTTTAAGTCTAGCTTTAGCTGTAGTAGCTTGTTTAATAACTCTATAGCTGGCTATACCATTACCACTTAACATTCTGTCTAGGACAGGATAGAGAAGTGAAGTAAACTTAATCCATAAAACATCGCTGTTTTGTTCAAACGTCAAACCACGTGCTGTTCTATAAAGAACTTTCTTTAATTCTGAGACTAGGTTACGAACGTTAAGGAATGATAAGGCTGTTGTTCCACCTTCATTGTCCTTCAATGTTCTATTACCCCAGATTAATGTACCGAAAGGTCTCACAAAGCAAATTGGGTTAATCGCAACACCTTCGTTTGTATCTAAATCATTTTCATCTGTGCTACGGCCTTGTAAGATATTAATATCATAAGAACCGAAGTTAGCGGTTGTGCCAACTAATCCTGGAACAACACCTCTTGCGGCACCGGCAACAGCAAACCAAGAAGGATTGCTATTCAATACAGATAAAGCATAAGCAGCTAAGAATGCAAATGAACCCGGTAAAGTAATTTCTTCACCGCCTTCAATGAACTTAACCCAGGGAGAGAACATTGCACCGAATGTGCCTTCTTCTCCAACTAGTCCAACATAAGCTTTAACTTCAGCAGAGGTAGTTAACGTAGAGGCATGGTCACATAAAGCAACAGCATCACCACGTAATTTGGCACATTGCATCATTAAAACGTTTGTTCCGTCGTCGACTAAACCAGCAGGACTTGATTCAGAATCAGTGACAGAGTGTTCAAAAGCACCTGCTGTTAAGAATCTAATATCATATTTTGATTTGTCAGCTAATCCAGTAATTGTCCAGTCAACTTCAGACAAGGCTGTAACACCTTGAACAAGAACTGGTAAACCAGATTCTAAAAGTCTTTTTACAATAATCCAACCATCATCTTGGGCACTTGCTTCTGGGCATAGTGCTGTTAATTGAGCAAGGCTAGTAACCAGGGTTGGTTCAAAGGTTGGTACTTCACTATCACCTGGAACTGCGATAGGGACAAAAACAACATTATCCGATTGAGGGATAACCGCTACTGTTAAGTCCTGTTCTGTAATTTTGATTTTTGGCATATATTACTTTTCTCCTTAATTTAGTTTTTTAAGTAATTCTCGTAATTCACATAATTTAGCATGTAATTATTCATATAATTTGGCATTTTGGTATTTTACTTGTTTGTTACATTTTTATCCCTCTACCCCCTACACATCAATCTCGGTTATTTCGCCTGTTTCGATGTTTTCTGATTGAATTTGGTCCATCTCAACGCTGGCTACATCTACGGTTCCAAGCTCGATTGACGGTGTGGTATTAATCGGTACACTGAACAAGTAGCAATCATCCACATTTAACCTAATTGTCCATCTAGTAAATTGACCTGAGAACAACCTTTGTGGTATGTCACTTGTATCCGTAACTGTTGAGCTTACCCTAACGTTTGCCGTATGTTTAAAGTTAATATTGTTATAGGGTATGGTTACGGTCATTCTTGGGTGGTTAACGAAGTTAAATATAAAGTTTCTAAGATACTCATCCCCCTCAATAAAGGTTTTTGTATAAATATCTAATTGATAGCTTACAACAATAGGTATTCCGTTTAATAATTGAACGTTATTATTGTTTGCATCCAATATCCTACCACTAAAAGATAAAGGCTTTTTATTAGTTTGTAGTATTTCTACATCATTATCTCTGCTTAAAGCGATTAAAGGGAGGGTTAATGGTTTATCATTAGTTTGGTCAGAAACAGTTTGAAATAGCCTTAATGTTTCATTAGGCTTTAATATAACCATCTTCGGGTCTTTAATCCAACCCTGAATCTTGGCATATAATGCATCGTCTATCAAACTAATTGCCATTTTATTCTCCTTTATTTTTATTCTTCGCTATATAGGTCTTTTTAAGTGTTACTATCTTCTTACTTACAAACTCGAATGCTTTTAGAAGTAAGTTATACCCCTTAACAGTTGCCGAACCATAAGTAATCAAGTTTACTACTGTATCTAAACTAAATACTGTGTCAGGTACATTTTTATTCTTATCTACCTCTAATATGTAAGTTTTATCTTCTTTTGTTACCTTTAAGTGTTCTATGGCATATAGAAGTATATTTCTTACCGACTGCTTTATGTTGTAGCTCTCAAGATATGCATTTATTTTTTTAGCACTCGTATCACGATACTTTGTGATTACGTAGTCTGTTAGAACTTGAGGTACAAACTCTTTTGCAAATGATTCGTCTTGTGTTTCTATAATAATTTTCATAGTTTTTTAACCTACAAATTTTTTATTTTTCAAGAACCTCATTAATTGTGGTATCTCCCCCGCTTTCACATCTTTAAGTATATCATTGAATTTAGCTTCCATAGAGGGTTCTACTGTTGATGCCAAAGGAACTGTGACACGATTTTCTGCCTTGATTGGGGTTTGTTGAGTTGTTGGCTTGGTTTGAAGTTTTGTCAATTTATCAGTAATATTTTTAAGGGTGTCTAATTGATTAGCCGCATCGGGTCTAAATATTACCATTTTAGCCAATGCTTTTTTTGAAATATCATCTAAATCACCATCAGAGTCTATATTAAGTTTAACAAATGGTGTGTTTTCTGCCTGAATTTCTTTTATTGCATCTGTATTAAATCTTCTGTAAGAATTAACTATTCCATTATGTATTTGAATAATTTTTTGTGCGTTCTCTGTCCCCTGTTCAAAAATATCAGACTTTAATATAGGAGTTAAATCCGAGGATATAAAATCAACATCTTCAATATCATCTTGAGCATAAAGATTATTAAATGTTATAAATCCTTTTCTTGACATTTTTGATTTATCAGTTTGTGTTTTTAAAAAGTCCTGTAAAAACTTAATAGCCGGGTTATTATCAAAACCTGTTTCAATAACAAGTTTTTCAAGATAGTCTCTAAAGTCTTTTATTTTATCTAACTCTGCACCTGGAAACATTTCTTCCATATAGCTATTTAAAATAACTTTTTGAGGAGAATTTGCTTTATCACCACCGGCTGTTCCAGCAACTGCGTTAAAAGCTTTTTGATATTCACCTTTACTTACAAAATCAGCAACTTCTGTAGAAAGAACTCCAGCAGGGATTGGAGTCTTTTCAACTAATATTTGTTCATTTAATTGTATTAGTTTCATATATTACTCCTCTGTATTTAGCAAGTTAAAGTCATTCTTTTCATGGTCAACTTGACCTTTTTCAAACGTATTTTCATATTCTGGTGCTAACATGCAAGATATACTCGCAGGATAAACCATGGTGGTAGACATTCTAACAACACGGAAAAGCCTGCCTTTAGAACCATCTATACCACTTGGAACAATAAATAAGGCACCTACTTGAAGCTTTTCAAGGTCATATGGAACATAGATAACAGACATAGTTTCATTTTGTTCTGCGTTCCAACCTAACTTCTTCATAGTCCAAACCGTTGGATGTTCTTCAAAAATACAGCCTACAAGAATTGGTTCATAGTAAAATGTATCAAGCTCACCATATTTATCCCAAGTTTTATTCTCTCTCGGAGCTCGGTAAATAACATTTATTCCAAGGAGATTTGTCATTTCCTTAAAATATCTACGGTAAAGCTTAATGTTATTTTTGTTTAAAAGTAATCCAGTATCTTGTTTTTCCATTTATTTACAGTTTGGTTGGGTTTTTAACCTGACCATATACCTTTTTAGTATCTACTTTATAACTATAGGTTAAGCTTTCACTTAACATATTGTCACCTTCGACAGACCCAACAAGGGTAAATGCTTTCTTTTTGGTAAACGTTTCGTTAATTCCTACAAACTTAATCTTACCCTTTTTGGTAATTTCTCTGGCTTCAAAAACAAACTTAGTATCTTTAATAACACCACTCTTGAAAGTTATCTTACCTTCAATAATGATTTTGTTTGAAGAGTTATCGATTTTACCTTGAGTAGTAGAGTAAGATTGAATATTATCATACACTTCAGATAAGTACTTTTTAACAAGTCTGTCAAATTTAGACTCATTAAAACTTTCTAACATAACATCTTGATATTTTTCTGACATTTTATCTTCCTTCACTTCTTTTTTAGTTTCAACTAAAGATTCAGCAACTGGTTCTTCTGGAATCAAGGATGCCTTAGATTTTTTCTTTTTATCCTTTTTTTCTTCTTTAGGTTGTTCGGGGGTTAGTTCTACTTGTACTTGTTCTTCTTCAGCTTTAATTTCTTCAACTGGTTGTTCTTCTTTAGGTTGTTCTACAGGTTTTTCTTCTGCGGGCTTTCCTTCTGCTGGTTGAACCATAGGTGGTTCAGGTTTTACTTCTGTTGCAACATTTAGTGCAGCCACTTGACCAATTAATTCAAAACCATCTTTAGCACCACAGTGTGGGCAATCTTCACCAACATTATAAAGGTTTTCACCTTCGGCAGTTTCGCCCTCAGGTTTAACTAAATCTTTAGGGTCTTTATAAATCATAGTACGGCAAACAGGGCATTGAAGAATTGTGCTTCCGATGTAAGACTTCTTTAAATCATCCACCGTTTCAGCATTGACATCAACGATTTGTTCTATTTTTTCCTCTTCTTTATTTGCTGTTAAAACTTCTTTAGCATCTGCCATTTCATCTTTGTCTCTTAAAGAGAATTGTTGAGATTCTTTTAATGATTCAGATGTGTCCCATTGAATATTAGTTACCACAGCGTTTTCACCCTTAATTTTGTAGTCATAGTTATGAAACACAAAATCAAAGTTAGAATCTAACCAAGAAGTTATTGCTTCTTCTAAATCCCCACCTTCTTCAAACTCATCCTCATCATGAACAAGCTCAGAACGGTGAATTATAACAATTTTAGGAAGATTGGGTTTATCTTTATCTTCTTTTATAGGCTTGACAGGTTCTTCTTTCTTAGCTTCTGCAATAGGCATTCCCCAAGAAACAAGATAACCACCCTTGTCTAAATCCCATTGAATTTTATAATCTGTGATATTATTTTTAGTAACAAACTCACCTGCAGGTAAATCGCCATCTTCTCCTGGGAAGAATTGGGATTGTGAAGCAGCTTCATTAAAACCTGTAAGTTGTAATGTTTCTTCTTTTTTATGTTCTTTTTCTTCTGGTTTTACTTCTTCAAGCTTTTCTCCTACTTGTTCACCTTGAACAATGATTTCTTCAGCTGCGGCAACAACATCATCAACCTTAACATCCAATGGTTCAACTTTATCACCTTCAGCTTCTTTTAGCTTATCCGTAGGTAAGTCTTCAAGTTCAGCAATAAAATTACGTTCTTCATCTAAAATCTGAACAAGAACATCTTCAATATTTTTAAGGTCAAATTCGTCAAACTGAATATCTGCTGATTCACCATCTTTTAATGCTTCAAAGAATAGAGAGTATTCTTTACCTTCAAATTCAAAGTCATGCGTAAAGACGTAAGAACCTGCTTCTATAAACAAATCTTTAATTGTTTTGTTTTCAGGTTCGTCTAAAACAGCAATTTCTTCTTCCTTTGCTTCTTTTAAAGGTTTACGAGTAATTGGCTCTATTTTAATATCGATGTCCTCTAATGCCTTGAATGCTTTTGTAATAATATCGTTCATATTTTTCTCCTTATTTTAATCCATTGGATATATCATTTGACTATTTACTCTCAGAGTTTCTCTTAAGGTTTTTAGTTCATCATTACCTTCTGCGAGCATTTCATCTGAGTCTTGAGTCCAAAGAGCATTAGATTGTTTATATCTTCCTCTAACTCTACCAAGAATAACCTTAGTATGAGCAATGGATAGCCTTTGAATAATATCTGTCCAGTAATCACTCTTAACATCTTCTACGCTTTGAAATATAGGGATGTATTCAATGGTAATAGAAGCAGGTTTATCAAACCCTTGATTAATATAAAGTTTGTTAGTTTGACGGTCTTGCTTAAAAGCAAGGTCAGTAGTAGTTGTGTTTCTTAATTGTAATAGTGTATTATAAGACATGTAGTTAAGAATATAGTCATTTAAGTTATACATAGTGCCACCGTTAGTGAATGCCATCCACATTTGGGCATACATTGGGTCAGATACAGTCGTAGGTCCACCAGTAGCAGTATCACCTGTATAACCTTCGGTTCTAAAGATTCTAGAGACAGAGCTTACCTTAGTGCTAGTTAAATCAATACAACTGGCAAAAGGAACTGTAATAAGTTCCGTAGAGTCAATATACCTTTGAACTTCTTGTAGGGTTCTAGTCACAACCTGGGCTAAGACTTCGTCGCTTAGCTCAAGCTCTAAAACACCACCAGTAAGTTCTAGTTTTATGTTATCGATATACTTTTGCATTTCCATTGTTATTTTTAACCCTCTTTACTTCATATAATTTAGCCAACGTATTTCGCTGAATATCGGCAATAAAGACATGGTTTTAGTTATTTTTTCTTTCCGAGAAGAACTGACAGCTCTTCCGCTGCCTTTTTATAGTCAACCTTAGCCAACTTATCGTGAGACACATTAAGCTCGTCTTTTTGGAGTTCGTTGTCCCAAACTGAGAATTGGTTGAAGATTCTAGCTACTTCTTTGGCGAGAGAGCTTGTCAATGTATAGCTTATTTCACCAGAACCGTCATATAAACCAAGATATTGCTGACCAAAGCTATTACCAATAACTTCTAATATTAACTTAATATCAGCATCGGTTATTTCAGGTCTAAAGAAAGAAACTTGAAATCCTGACTTCAAATCTTGCTTTTCAGGTACGCCCTTATCATTAATAAGGTAGGTTCCACCTTTATCTTGTTTAACCATTTGAGCCAATCTATCAATTTCAGCTTTAGTTGAAACAATGCCTTCTTCTAATGCTTCTGTTATAGGTTCTGATTGTAGAGATAACTCACGAGACTTTAATTTATTTTTTAAAACTTTTAAGTTGTCTAAATAACCTAAAGAACGCATTTCTTTAAACACAAGGTTACCGATAGAGTATTCTCCATCTGTTTTTAATGAAACCTTTCTTAATTCATAAATATCTTCTATAAACTCATCAATTTGTTCAATTTTCTCAGATTCCAAGGATTCTTGCATGACATCGATAGGCTTTTCATCTGGGCCAATTTCTTTTTCACCTTTAATCAGTTCAAAGTACATATCTTCCCACTTTGAAAACTCTGCATTAAACTTTTCTTGGTCTAATTCTGGAATATTTTCTTTAACCGGTTCTTTAACCCAACCAGTGTTAAGGCTATATATACCATTAGAAACTGTTTGAGTTTCATCTGTATCAACAAATAATTCAACACCAACACCATAGAAGTCTATTTCATACTTCTTGTTAAAGATAGAACGATATGAGCTATAAAGGAATGGATATAGTTCACCAGGACATTCCAACTGTTCAGTATCAACAATAAGGTGAACATCTAAGTCACTTGTATCACTATAGTTGTATGAAGCGTTAGAACCAATAATTACAATATCTTTAATGATAATTTTAATACCGTTTTCTTCTAAGCCTTCAACAAATAGGTCTACAATATCAAATATTTTATCAGCAACTTCTGCTTTTAACTTTCCACCTTCCCAAAATTTTGGGTTTAAGGTTTCATGTTTTTCAACTTTTTCAGTTAGACAGTATTGTTCTTCAATAGCTTCTCCTAAACCAGCAGGGGCAGAGCCAGCACCAGATGAACTAGCACTTGCTGGTGCAACATAACCAGCTGATGAAGGTGAGGTTTGTGGACCAGAACCTGTAGAGACTCTGGAATTAAACCTATTAATGTTATTTTGAACATTACCTGAACCTAAAACTGTAAACCAACCACGAGCACCTTTCTTATCAGTTTTCTTGTGTCTCTTAGCAGCTTTCTTTAAATCGTCTTTACTTGGTTTACCAGAAAAATCTTTAGAGGCTTCTTCTAAGTTGACCATAGCTTTAGGGTCAACCCATTCTTCTCTTACATCTAAACCAGCAGTAGCAAAACCATCATTCATTAACCCAAAACTATAAGTAATGTGAAATTTACGGGTTGGGTCAAATTTATGAATAACTTCAGACATTCTGTCATATTCTTTTTCAAAGTTTTCTTCTGTAAACTTATTTTCTTTGCTCTTTATTTGAATGTGAACCTCACCTTCTGGAGATACTTCTTTATAATCAGGTCTAACTGATTCAATGTTATAACCATTAGCTTTTAACACTTCTAAAAAGCTATCAACGACTTCTTTTGAGGGTGGAACTAATTCTTCTTCTAAATCTTCATCATCTTTAACATCAATTTCTATTTGGTTAAGACCTTTTCCAGAGTCTATTTTCTTATAACCCATACCACCATAACCGCCACCACCTAACTCTGTTAAGAAATACTTTTCTTTCATGGTGTATAAAAACTCTTCTATGTGTGCTTTTTGTTCTTCGTTAAAACCATTTTCATATGGTACATAAAGTTGATATGCTTCATAGTACCCTGATTGAATGGTAACAGGTTCATCATCTGTTTCAAATTTGTTTCTAAAATCATAATTAAAACTATCGACATCTTCTCTTAAGTTTGATAGTTCATTATTTGCTTCATCTAACATTGTAACGTCATAATCGGAAGATATTTCTTCAATTCTTTCTTGAATTAAATCATCAATTTCATCTTCAGACATATTGTTAAACTCTTCTGCATGGTTTTCTACAACATAGTCCCTTGCTTCATCCATCCATTCTGCATATTTTTCTTCATAATCAACCCAAACAAGTAATGGAAAGTTTTTCATTGTTGAAAAGTTAGACGCACCTTCTGTTAGTACTTTGCTTTCATAAATACCTTTATGTTTAGCTCTTCTAGTATAGCTTCCTTTTCCTTTCTTAGCTTTAAAGGTTTGAGCCTTAACTCTACCCCACATGGCTTTAGCATTGTAATCTCTAGCTTTAGATGGTTTCTTTTTAGCTTCACGTAAATCTTTATCTGCTGTGTAATATGTTTTACCTTTTGTAATATAAGAGTTTACCCTTGCCATACCCCATTGTTGTGGAGTTGTTCCCGGTCTATGCCCAGAGTTCCAAGCTGCTACTCCACGTGCATAAACTTTCTTTAAAGTTGAAAGAGCAACACCTGATTCTTTAGCTTTCTTAGATAATCCAGCATTAGCTGCTTCATCTAATTCAATTTCTTCTCCATACATTTGACGATATTTTTTAGTATATTCCGACTCTTTAGTTTTAGCATTGGCATCACCTGGAGCAGGTTTATATGCTGAAGGGTCTTTATCACTTTTCTTAGCCATTTTGTCCCAATGTGCAGCACGTTTCTTTGCTGTAGACTTAGAAAGACCTGCTACATACTTTTTAGGTAATCCAGATTCCTTATCTTTAGGAACTGATGCAAATTTCTTCTCTTCACCTAAATCTTTCTTAGCATCTTTTTCCATGGCTAAAAGTCTATCATAATAGTCGGGTATTTCTACAAGATGGTCCATAGCTATTTTTCTAGCTTCTTCTTCACTTGAAGTGTGTTCTTTTTCAACTTTAATACCTTTTTCAACTTGAAGCTCAATAGCTTTAATACCTGTTTTGTGTTTCTCTGCAATGTCTTCAATTGACATTCCTTGTGACATACGTTTTTCCATAATTTCTCCTTTTACCATTTTACTTTGTCGGCCCAGTAGGCAGCAGACATTTTACCTTTCTTAATGTTTTTAGCGTGTCTAGCTTTGAAACTCTTTCTTTTAGCCTTCATTCTTTCAGATTCACCCTTCTTAGGCTTACCTGCTGTCTTAGCACCCTGCTCACCAAACCTTATTGTTTTAATCTTATCACCCTCTTTAGCCACAACAATATGTGACTTAGTAGGATGGTTGGGTGTGCGTTTAGGTTGATTGTATCCTGAAACACCCGCTTTTACAAGTCTTGGGTCTTTATTTTTACCTTCATTGATGGTTAATTGTTCGGGTGAGAATATTTCAGAATCACCAAAATCGTGAGCTAATTCAGCAAATAGTTCCATAAAATTAGCGTAACGTTTAACTTCTCTTCCTGCAAAATAACTTAAAGGTTCTTTACCAATTAAATGCAAATCCTGTATCGTACTTGGTTTTGCATTATATTGAATTACAGGACTCATTGTGTCATCACCTTCAATTTTGTAAATAGACCATATTCCTCTATAATCTTTATTGGGGTCTAATAACACACCTTCAAATCCACTAACGTCATCTGCAATCACATAAACAACATTTTCAACAATAATACTACCCCATGAATGTGATTTTTCATAAGCCTGTTGTATGTTATGAGCAACTTTACTTACTAAAGAGGGTTCTAATAAATCTTCAGACTCTTCTGTTAAACTTTCATCAAACTGTTTTGGTATTTCATAGAACCTGTCGTCTATTAACCAAAAAATTCTATCTTTATATTCTTCTTCTCCGTCTTCTTGTACATAATATAAAAGGTCCTCTAAACTATAGTCCCAAATAAAACCGTCTTCATAATCTTTTCCATACAGGTCCATATACTCTTCTAAAGTATGTCCCTCTTCATAATTAAAGGGCAAGTCTTTAGAGGGTTCTAATTCAATACCTTCATTTGTTCTATAGTATCTTTCTATAACATCTGGTATAACAATATCAATATAAAATTTTATATCTAAAATTTCTTTTAAATCTCCCACATTATCATAACCAAGCTCATCACTATAAATCCATACACTCGAATTTTTTTTCTTTATGGAGAAATCAAACCAGTTTCCAGCATCAAAATAAAGAGAATTATCTTGAGTAACTGACTCTAACTGTTCGTCAGTAAATATTCCGTTTTCTTCTAGGTCTTGAGCATCTCTTAAAGCACCGTCAACCCCATCTAAAAACATTTTAACATCACCGTGGCAAGCAATCAATATTTCAAAATTATTATATTCAAGTAACGCAATTTTACCAAAGTACCAAATAGAATCTAATCTTTGAGGTGAAATACCTTGATAGAACTCTATTTTGGCACCATACGATGCGGCTTTGTCTATAAACTTAGACATAAACTGCTCCGAACCTTTTTTAGCCTCTACTTCTGGGTTTAATGGTTCTAAGTCAACTTCTTCCTTTTCTTCTTTAATTTCTTCTTTTAAAGGCCATTCTTCTATCGTTGGTACTTCTCCGTAGAACTCTTGGTACATCTTGTCTATGGCTTCCTTAAGGCAACCTTCTGCACAAAGGATAAGACCACCTACCATTGTTTCTTCTGGAAAGGCTTTATAAACTTTATAACCATTATCTAGAGCTACTTGAGCAATCTGTTCTTCAGACATGTCAAAATCAACAGTATCAACTATGTCACGAACAAAGCAGAAAAAGGGTACATCTTCCCCATTCTCATCCTTAATGTGAGTATGTTTGTAAATTAACTTTAGAAGGTCTTTGTTATTTTCCATTGGTAATCCTTATAATTATCATATAATTTAGCGATTACATATCCTCTAAAGAATCAAATTCTCCAGTGTCCGGGTTTCTATAAAGATGTCTAGATATCAGTATATCAGATTCATCCCTAAATTGCACTAAATACTTCTCAAAATGGTCTCCATCATACATTTCTTCAAAACTTTCACTTATTTTTACAATTTGGGCCGGGGATATATCTAAACTACGGGCAAGGGCCTTTTTAAGCTCTTGGGGAACCTTTTTGAAGTCTGGTAAGCCTTTGACCTTAGGGGCATCCGAAATGAAGGCTGTAGGGTTATCTATAGCATTCCAAATCATATAATTACCCCTATCCCTATTAAATAGAACAGCATACTTGTCTCTATACATCTTTCTTATAAAGAAAATGAATACACTGCTGTCTTTTGGGAAATCCGGCATGTTTTCTGTATACCTCTTCCACATTGCAGGTGTTTCGCAGTCTACACCAGAAATACACCATTTAGTATCTTTACCATACTTAATACTTGCTTCAAGGGTTTGTATTTCTCTAACTGACCAGTTTTCATCAGAGTATAGTAACTTAGTACCACCTCTAGACTCCTCTTCCTTCTGTTTGACTGTTTTAGTTTTTTCTAAGGCAGATAGTACTGTGTCTAGTTCCTTGGCATCTTTCTTCATCCAATGGGATATATCATTTTGTGGGGATTTAAGTCTTGGTTTAAGTTTAAAGAACCTATCAGATAGTTCTTTACCAAACTTGTCTGTAAATCTGGCTATTGCTTCTTTATTCTCATTTAATTCTTGCTTAGCATATCTTTTTAAATATGCAGGTATAACATCTTCTTTATATCTTCTAAAGTCAAATGCATAATCTAAGTTTGATGGTTGGTCAAATCCAAGGTCTGTATCATAAATAACATCACTATAGGTTCCTGTAAAGTTTCTATCTTCATCTGTAATATAAAAGTTGAAAAATCCATAATAATCTACATCAATAACCTCTTCGTCAATAAAATTTTGCAAATCATCATCAGTAAAAATTTCTATACTTTCTAATTCTTTTGGCATAGAGAACCTATCATTAGGATTACCATCAACCCATTTAACTTCAAAATCATCAGTGAAGGCAGAAATCATAATACTAATTTTATCTGAGTACTTTATTTCTGCAATCGCACCATCATACCAGTTTGCCATCTTTCTTAATGGGTATAAATCTTCAAGCAGTATTAACTCAAACCCATACTGTTTGGCTTCTTCTTTTAAGGAGTCCATATACTCTTTAGAACCTTTCTTGTAATCTACTTGTTCTATTGGTTCTAATTCTATGTTCTCTTTATCTTCTTTTAATTTACTTTCTTCTTCATTCTGTTTTATATACTCTTGTGAAAAAGTTATAAAATCATCAAAATTAAAAGCTTCCTCTAAGCTTGTAGTGTCATCATAATTATAATCAAATCCCCAAACATCTATGGAGTCATCACCATAGCCATTTCTTAAATCAACAAGTCCCATAAGGAAAGTGCTATTAGTGTCAATCTCTAACACACCGGCATCAAAGGCTTCATTTAATTGTTCGTCGGTAAATATTCCATTTGTTTCCAAGTCATCTTCACTTTTAATATCTATGTTATTATCAAGGTATAACTTTCCTTCAGTTGACAAAAGAAGAACATGTATGTCTTTATTAATAATAACCCTAGCAACTGCTCCTTTAGAGGTATACCAAATAGGGTCTTGTCTTAATGGGTATATGTCTTGTATGAATTCAACTTCCAATCCATGTTCTTTTGCTTTGGCTTTAATGCCTGCCATAAACTGTTTAGAATCTTTTTTGTAGTCTGGAGCTGGAAGGACTTCTAAATCTACTTTTTCGTTTTCCATAATTAACCTACCCTATAAGCATACATATCTATGCCGTTTATCTTTCCTAAAGATATTTCTTGATTATCATATGTGGCAAGGTAAATACCACGTCCATTAGTACTTAGTTCATCGTCAATCATTGACTCTATGTCAAGAAGATTTTTATCTTCAACAAATTGTTTAAAGTCTTCTTTTCCAAAGTTAGAGATATACCAATCAACACCATCTGTATATTGTTCCATCCTGTGTTCAAGTAATTCATCAAAAACATTACCAATATTTACGTTTGCTTTAGGCTTTTCAAAATCTACATCACCTGCTTCATTTGTTTCAAAGTCTGCTTCTGTTAAAATATCTGCATAAACAGCTTGCTCTAACAGCTCACTATCATCCATGTTTTTTAAGTCTTCTTGTTCATTGTCCTTCCAAAAATCGTTAAAGTATGCTGTATCAACAAAGTTATCTAAATGGTACTCGGATATATCACTGTTTCCTTCAAAATAATCTCCAGCATACTGCCTGGCAAGTCTTTCTGCTTTATCGCCATCTAAAACAAGATATTCTGACTGGTCTTCTAAAACAACGTAAATGTCATCATAATGCTTACTATTATGAAACTCTGCACCAGTAACTATGTCTGTAGGATTTATTTCTAAGTGGTTTGCTAAAAGGTTAATTCTTTCATCACTTATTTCAATGACTTCTAAATCAACACCTTCCTTTTCTTCTAATAGCTTTTTAATCTTTTTAAGTAGTTCACTCATAATTAAGCCACCCTGTAAGCATAAATGTTTAAACCATTTTCTGCTTGAATTTCTAAGTCTATCTCTTTATAGTCATAAGGAGCTAACCAATTACCATAACCGTTGTTTTCAATATCATCTGAAGCAATAGCATCAAAATCAAAAAGGTTATTATCCGCTAAAAAAGTATATACTTCTCTTCTTCCGTATGTGTCTTCTATCCATTCAAATGGGGAACTATAACGTTCTAATCTTGCTTCTAATAGCTTTTCACGAACATCGTCAATATCAACATGTTCTTTCGGTCTTTCATAGTCAGGGTTACCGTTTTCATCTTTTGCAAAGTCATCTTCTGATAATATATCTTCACTGACCGCAGATTCAAATACATCAGAATCGGTGTCATAGTTAATTCTATCTCTTTCACTATCTTCCCAAATATCAATCAAAACATCTATATCAACATAACTTGTATACTCATCTAAGTTTGCATCGCCTGATTCGTAAAAATCTCTTGCATTTCGATATGCCATATCTCTTGCTTGACTCGAATCAAGTACAAGATATTCTGCTTGGTCTTCATTCATAACAATATATAAGTTTTTACCATATTCCGAACTTGAGCCCCTACCAGTTAAATCATCGTTTTTTACAATCAGTGCAGGGTCAACTTCAAGAGCATTAGCCAAAGCAAGTATTTTGTCATCTGTTATTGGAATAACTTCTAAATCAACGTCTCCCCCTTCTTCATTAAGAGTTTCATCTCTTAGTTCCCACATTTGCCAGAAGTCGTGTTTAGCATACTCCTTCCCTCTCCATTTTATGGTTTTAAGTTTAAAGCATGCCTCAAAAGCATAGTCATCTAAATATTTTAGAGAATCTGGGAGTGTTATTGACTCAAGAGAATTACATCTATAAAATGCTCTGTTCGCTATTTTTTCTAGTGTTTTTGGGAAGTTTACAGATTTTAAAGCAATACATTCTGTAAATGCACGTTCAGGTATATCTTTAATTTTAGAAGGTATATTTATTGATTTAAGGGAAATACAGCCACTAAAAGCTGATTGACCAAAGGATTCTAGAGATTCTGGTAAAATAATATCTTCAACGTTTGTAAACATATCAAATGCAAGACCTGGTATAGACTTAGTACCTTCTTCAACCACTATTTTAGTAAATGATTCTTTAACAAATGTAACCTCATCCGTTAAACCTTTTCTTTGTTCTGGGGCAATAAAATAAGAGGGGTCTTTAATCATCTCCTCTTGAGATGGATAATAAAATGTAGGCTCAAGAATTTCTATATCCACACCTGTTTCTTTTTGCACATCTTCTAATAAAGTTTCAGACTTTATATACTCTACGTTCTCTTTTTTGAAGTATTGTCTTACCTTACGTCCTTTATCATCAAAGTTTACTAGAACAGTTAGGGTATCACCCTTCTCTTCTTCTAGTACACCTTCTTTACCTTCAAACACATCTCCAGTAGATTTAATCTTAACACGGGTAGCAGACTTACTTTCAAGTTTTACTTTACCTTTAACATATTTAGTATAAGTATCATCTAGGTCTTTAACAAAAGCATCAATGACTCTTCTGTAGTTTCTAATGTCTATCTTTACTGGTTTAGATTCAGAATACTTAACAAGAGCACAATCTGTTTCTTTAAGACAGTAATGGCCGAGGTCAGATGGGTCAACTGTTCCGGCAGTCAAGCACATATAACTGTATTCTTGTTTACCGTCAACATAGCTGTGGCAAATACCTGGAAGGGAGTTAACCCCAAACTTAGAAACACTTTTAATATACCCAGACTTAGTGCTTAACTTAACGTCAAAACCTTTTTGCTGTAAAGCATTAAAAAGATAACGATTAAGTTCAACAACCTCTTCTGGGGTTAATCTCATTACTTATCTCCATCACCCTTTTCTGGTGTGTATTTTCCTAGCTTGTTTTCAAAATCAAAATCATCCTGCATATCTTCAGTCCAGCTTTCTAAATCCTCTTCATAATAAGCACTCTTAAGATAAAGTTCTTTAGCTATAGCTAAAAAGCCTTCTTGTTCGGCAAGGTTTTCAAGGGCACCCAAGTCAATAAGCAGGTTCCATATTCTTGTGTCTTTTGCATCAATAGTAACATCTTTATAGTCAGCATATTGACGAAATGCTTCTATAAAAACTTCAAAAGGGATGTCTATTAATTCTGTAAATGTTTTGTCTTTAAACTTAAACTCTACGTTAATATCGAATCCTGTGGAATTCTTTCTTCGTATCATATGCTTCTCCTTTATGGTTTAATTATACGCTATCACATATAATTTAGCAAGTAGATTATACCTCAAACTGTGATTTTTTAGGGTATTTGTCTAAAAACTTTTGTTTTATTTGATTATCCCAAACCTTATTTGTTTCCTCTAAAGCATCATTCAAACACATAACCTTGTTGATATGGGGATTGGCCATGCAGTTTGCAATAAGGGTAATGGGTGTTTTATTAGAAAAATGGTGGTGAAAATAAGATTTTTTTGTAACTAACCCAAGATTTTTCATATAAAAATCATAAATATAGACAGTAAAGTTCTTTTTCTCTCTAAACCTTGTTATAGATTCAAGTATTTCTTTTTCATGTAAATTATAAACTTCCTCTAATTTTGATTTAAGGTATGGCCTATTTACATGCATGGGTGTAATATAACTGTTTTGGGAAAAAAGTTTTTCTGTTTCTTCTTTATTAACAAGGAGGCCACTATTAACTATGGCTTGTTTCCATAATGGCATGGGTTCGTTAACACCACTTGATACCTTAAAGTCAGTTCTAACACCGTCTTTGGTAAAATAGTCTTCTGGAGATACTGAGCCTATAAAGTATATATCGTCATTAGAGTATATAAACTTTTCACTTAAACCAGGTATTTTGTGAAGAAACATCTCAATAACTTGACTACTAAAAATCGGTAGGTGCTCTACAGGAATAAATTGGTCGTGAGTTATAATTTTAACCCTATCTGTTTTTAATACCCAAGTTGGAACTTGACTTGTGCTTTGAACCAGTAAAAAAATATTGTTAATCCAAGGTGCATAAGTTTCAACACCTCTAAACCAATATCTAAACAATTCATTCTTTCTAAATCTTTGTTTTCCGTTTGAGTCCTCACGAACATCTTTGGGAGCATATTTATTATAAAGCTCTTGCCAAGCAGTGTCAGAAGAGTCTACATAAGGAACCACTATATCTATTTTGTCACTTATTTTTATCGGCTTAATTACAGATGATAAGGCTGCATTTAAAGGAATGTTTTTTTCTAAGTTTTCTCTTATTTGTTTTGTGTTTGCCCTTAATGCCTTCCAGTCATGATTACCTATAGCCCAAGTGGATGGGACTTTGTTTTCACCAGTATAACGAAAGCTTGTTTCTGTTAATCCCGTGCTAGTGAATGTGAACACCCTATCAGGGAATAACTGTTTGCACGTATGAACAAAAACAACATCTTCAAAACCTTGGTCTTTTTCAGGGTCAACATTTGGTAGGTCTACCTTAGAGTATATGTGTTTAGAAATGTATAAAAGATTTAACTGTGAGTGCTCCCAACAAAATACACCCATACTATTAGGTTTATTATCTATTTGCCTCAAAAACTCTTTTCCAGATTCCCCCGATATAATAACATCATCATCCATAGTAATCATATTTTCATAGGTTGAATCTAAAAACAGCTTTCTTAGTGTTTTTCTAGCATTGAGTATTCCCAATTTACTAAACTTATGTATAATCATTTCTCTAGGTGGCTTATAATCCCCCCAGTTTTGAGCAACAACCATAATAGGTATCCCAGGGAAAAGCCAGTCCAAAGTAGATAAAAGAGAGTTAAACCTATTTATCCTTAGGTCTCTATCGGGTTGTTTACCTGGAAAATAGCTAATAATACCTATTACTTTTGACATTTTTCACCTTACCTTACAATAATTCATATAATTTAGCACAAAAAAACAGTGTTCACCTAACATATTATACAACTAAAATAAGGTTATGTGTTTTCTTATATATATATATATATATATATATTCTTTCTTTATTCTTTTAAGGATTGTTAAGGATTTTTTCTTTTTCTTTCTTAAAAGTTGTATAATATGGTAGACAGACGTTCACCCCTGTCAACATTATAACTTTTTAAATTGAGTTAGAAATTGATTATGGCACCTTTCTATTTCAGAAGGATTCCATATATCATTATTTACTATTTCAACATATTTAATGTTATATTGTTTCTTATAATAGTTTATGTTATCAGGGTGTTTATCCCCGTAACCCTTACTGATGGCCTTAATACCAACAAAAACTACCCTATTTAGTATACCATATTCTATTAAGGTTTTAATGATTTTTTCAATATTGTTGTTTAGCTCTTTATTGTTAGAATCTAAATCCAAAGAGTTAAAGTTAATAGTAAAGTAATAGTTCTTTTCAGTTAATACTTTTTTATAGAAGTCTTTAAATAGAACACACCTTGCTTTTAGTTCGTTTTGATAGTTAATGTCAGTTGCTTTATTATGAACTATTTGAACTATATCATAATCATAAGTAGTATCAGAATCACCCTTAAATGTCATTTTGTGTGGGGATAGATTTGGTTTAGACGTTACAATATGTTCGTAATACTTGTCATCTAATAATGCTTTAATACATAAAGGTCCTTTGGTTAAAACATTGTCAACAGGCCCACGTAATCTATTAACACCGAGATAACCCATACATGAACAATCTCCAGCTAACTGCATAAATTGATAGGGAGATTCTGGATACCAAATTCCTCTTTTAGAAAAATCAATGTCTTTGTCTAATCCTTCTTGTATAAAAAACTTAACACATTCAATAACCCACTTACCACGCATGAGGCCCCAGTGCCATTGTTTATTAGACTTTCTACCCCAATTAATGACACTGCCTGTTTTACTAATTAAAAACTTGTAATCCTTAATATAATTGTTTTCTTCAAACTTCCAGGGGTTTGTACTATAATCAAATAAATCTAACATAGCATTTTTTTGCCATAAAGTACACATACAGGCAAGGTTCCATTTACCGGGGCTTCTTTCTAATAATTCATCCGATATAGGTATAGCTTTTTTATCACCATTAAGCTGCAAGTTTATATTAGCATAGTTACCTGTTAGATACTTACATAAGGATAAGACTTTATCGTTGTCTACCTTTTCTCTAATAAACACATCATCAACCATAAAAAGAATATAGTCATCATTTATTTGTTTAACAGTTTCCCTTACCCTATCTGTCCAATGTTCAATATCAAAATTTAAAGGGATTGTTTTGTAAAAAGAGTTAATCACAGATTCCGTAGAATATATCACTTCTGGGTGGTTTGGCCAATACTTTTCTAAGCAATGATAAAATGGTTCAAATAAATCTTTGTTTTTATCACAACTTAACACAACTATTTTCATTACGTTTTCCTCACATAATTTAGCAAGTTTAAACAAAAGAAGAATACCTTAAAATACTAAAATAAAAAGACTCCCCGATTAAGAGGAGTCTAGTTAGCTTTTTAAGGCTACTTGTTAACTTAAAGATTAAGAAACAAGTTCGGCTTGAACCACTTGTGGTAACGCAACAACTTCACCTGCTACGAGCAAGTCTTGGTTGAGCATTTCCAACGCATAGAGCGTGGAGAAACCTTGGTTCATACCACCGTCAGCATAACCGAGTAATTGTGTCGGAACGACAGCCATATACGGAGCATAGACAGCAGCACTGGACATCATGTCATCACCGTTGACACCGAGCACGAATTTACCGGCACCGATGTTAGGAGTGACGAAGACTTTAAGACCATTTAAGGTACCAGCTAAGTAAGGACCATTAATCTTGCCAGCAGGGGCAGCTTTGAATCCTTTAATGAATGACAAGATTGGGAGGATGTTACTTGCAATTAACATATAGTTAGGAGCAAATCTCTTTGTTTTGTCATAAATCAATTGACGACCAATTTCGATGATTTCCACAAATCCTTCAAAGTGTTCAGCTTTTGAAACACCAGTTGGGACTGTCTTGTTAAAGGTTAACAAGGAAGAAACTTCGGCTTGGGCAATGAGTAAGTCAGTAATTTCCGTGTCGATTTCATAAGCCAATTGGCCAACAGCTTTTTCAGCTAATTGGTCACCTAAGTCGAAACCATAGTCAGTCTTGGCTTGGAACGCAGCGATTTGCGAGTAGTACACCGCAACACGACGTGCTTTAGCAACAAGAGCGATAGATTCGATTTTGGCATTGACCGTTGGTAATGCAACTTGAGGAATCACTTCGTTGTTATACATATAGGCAATTTTACCAGTGGAAGGCACTAACACTTTACCATCAGTGACGGTTAAGTAAGAAATAGGCGAACCAGCAGCAGGAATAAACTTGACAGTTTGGCCAGGACCGAATGCGTTAGCAATAACAGGTGTCCAGGCTAAGGTAACTTCAAGACCTTCAGAATCTTCAACAGTGACTGGTTCAACAATCGCAGACGATGTCCAGTTTTTGTCAACAGCACCTAATTTGAAAGGTTCGTTGAAGACATCACCTTGTTGTGTTTCACCTTTTGTCGTACCAGAGGTATACTTCACATAAGTGATGAACCCGCTGATAGAAGCCATCGGTTGAACGATAACTAAATCCATTGCGATGAGGTTAGGCAAGGCAACAGTTGTAAGATTGAGCGTAAACTTTTTAAATTCTCCTAAGTCAGCACGTTGGGTACCAACGGAGCTAGCGAATGCTTCGTTCAAAAAGCGATTGGTGTTATTTAAGACCATAGCAACAGCCATCTTACGATGATTGTCTAAAGTCGCACCTTCATGAGCTTTTGCGAAGACAGATTCACTAACCGCTAAGCGTTTGGAGTATGTTTCTAATAAACTAGCCATACGATTATAAATCTCCTTGATTTAATATATTTGATTTTTTTACTTATTAATTCCTGCTAAGTTCAGTAATGAAGAATCCACGTCATCGTCGACGACTTTGTCAACTGGTAGGTTCTCGTTCTTGGACTCACGGACTTTAACTTTGACTTTTCTGTCAATGCTGAATGGCAACTTGCTTATGTTCAGCTCATAAGATTGTAGTTCTTCACAGATGGAATCGATATCTTCGATAGTATATGACTCTGGCAATCTGTTCTTGATTTCCTCTTCTTTAACCCCTAACATTTCTGCTTTGGATTTAATATAGTGTGAAACAGTTTCGTTAGCCAGCTTCTTATAGCTTTCTTTTAAATTCTCGAGTCTTTCAATTTTTTTAACACCTTCTTTTTCTTTCGATTCAGCAGATGTTTTCAAAGCTTTAATGCTTTCGTTTAGCTTAACTATTTCAGCTTCGTGTGCAGCCTTTTGCTTTGTCAAACTTTCATTTAACTTGGCAATCTCACCATCTTTAGAAGCAACAGCTTCTGTAAGGGCTTGAGCAGGTTTTGTATCAACCTTGGTAGCTTCTACTAATCTAGAAAGTCTTTGTTTCTGAGCAGTAATAGCTTCATCTTTTCTCTTTAGTTCTTCTTCTAAAGTTGAAACTTTATCTTGCAATTTCTTCTTTTCAGCAACTGTAGATGAGAGTCTCGCTATGGCATCTTTGTATTTGCCAAGCTCTTCACTAACCTTACCAACCTTAATATCATTAACTGCCAGTTGTTCTTGAAGTGACTTCACTTGTGCTTCTAGACTTACTTTTGCCTTTAGGGCTTCTTGCAAACTCTTGATTAGTTCATCAGACCCACTAACAGTGGCTTCTTCTTTCTTCTCAACAGCTTGTTGAGGGGTTTTAATTCCCTCTTCTACTTTAGCGGCTATATTCTCATCCTTTTCAGGAGTAGAACCAACTTTGGGTTGCTCAACTTCGATATTGAGCTCTTTTAAGGTATTTTCCATAACCTTTCTTTCTTCAGCAGTAGCTTTTTCTAAGGATTCATTGAGAGCCATTTTAAGGTCTTTCTTTCCTGAATCAAGCGACTCTGTTACATATTGTAATCTAGCGGTTTCCACAGCGGGGATTAATACAACGTCCCAGCATTCAAACTCATATGTATTGGGGTCAACCATCTCATTACCATTCTTATCTTCTATAACGTCTCCAGTACCTCTGGAACTGATACCAATCGTGGAACCGTAATCACAAAGAGTTTTTAAGATTCTACCGTTAGGAGTGTCTAAGATATCAAAGTAAGCTACTAGTTGTCCTTTATCGTTTTTCTTTGGGGCTTCTCTTAATGAAACAGCAATTTTTGTCATGTCTGTTTCTGTTCTATCGGTTGGATGTCCTAATTCACCAAAGCACACACCGTTTTTAATCTTTTCTTGAATGAGTGGGTCTTTAAAGACATTTTCCCATAATTCTTCTGTATACTTTCTACCATTACGAGTAGGATTAATAAAGTCAGCACAAGGGCCAACTAAACGACCCAAAATACCTTTCTTAGCCATTTCTTCTGGCGTAAGTTTTTGATATTGGAATGTTTCGTTCTTTTTTAAACTTTCTATCATTTATTTATCCCTCTTTTAGTTTTTTGTAAGTAAAATAAACATCTTTTCTATTCTTCAACTAATTTAGCATGCAAAAATCACGAAATATTGGTTTTTTAGTGTTTTAGATGTAGCTTTAACTAATTGTGTCTTTTTCATTACTATATTTTATCTACGTATTTAATTCTTTCCTTTAAAAACTCTAAATCGCTTGGATAGCATTTAATCTTATGTTTTGGAGTAAATATGGTAACTTTTTCACATCCTTCAAAGGCTCTAACACCAATTGAGGTAACTACTTCAGGAACATAGATTTCTTCCATATTTGAGCAACCTTTGAAAGCAAATCCTGGGATTTCAGCTTTATTATAATCAGGAACAAATCTAACAATCTTAATAATTGGAGCGAATGAGGCTTTAACTCTACCACCAGCATACATGTAAGGTTCACCTTTGGCTAATCTTTCCATGTTTTCCACATCAGTGATAGCATCCACGTTCTTTAATTCAGAAGCTTTGAGTGCTGGTAATAACCCTTCTTGGTGGATAAAGGTAGCAAACTCAATACTTGGTCTATCATCAGCATCCATGAAGGTTGTAACTTCAATACCATTCTTAACGTGGGCTTGGAACTTCTTTGTAACATCACCAGATTTAGGATAGAATATGTAAAGCTTACCTGACTTGGTATAGCTGTCATAGTAACCTTGATAAGAAGTTGAGGCTGTGCACCAACGGGTACCTGAACCTAACTTGCAACTTGCTGCATAAGTCTTTGGTGACCAAATTTCCCATTTGTCATTTTCACCAATGAATTCTGCTTCTTCTCCAAGGTCAGCGTGTTGTTTAGCTTTTCTTGCTTGTTTTGCAACTTGGTTAGCTGTTAATTGGATATTATCCAAAGCCGTACGAATTTCATCAATTGTTTTATATCTATTAATGTCTCTCATTTCGGGTGGATTAATAAAACGTTTTCTATCGTTAAAGTCAAAGAGGATTTCATTAACTCTTCCTAAATCAGCTCCCTTTAATCTTTTTTGTTTAAAGGTGTTAAGAATCCACTTACCGTAAGTACCAAGCTTATCTTGGTCTGCTTGGAATGTGGGGTCTAAAGCAATAAGCTTATCAAATTGGTCACGTTTAATGTCTGAGTAGTATTGTGCATGAATGTCGTTTAAACCTTCATCTAATAGAACACGTTGGGCCAAACTTTCCATGATACTTTCGGGCATGTTAGGCAAAGCACCAGCAGGACGTTGACGATTACCAATTCTTCCAGCACCACCGAAATTTGGTAATTGACCACGGTTTCTGCTAATGAATTGTCTGAAAGCTTCTACATAGTCTTTTTCGTTCATCTTTAATAAAGCATTTAAGGCCAGATTAGAATCCATTCCAATGTCTTTAGCGGCTGTAGCCATTTCTTTTGTAATTTGTTCAATAGGAGTATCGCCTTTAATTACATCAATGATTTCTTCACCACCAGCAATACGGAGGTCTTTAATGATATCTTCCATAACTGCCTTTTGGTCTAAGCCGAATTCATCACTGACAGCTTTAGCCAAAGAAGCAATTTTACTAACTATCTTTTGATTTATATCTTCTCCACCTTGAGCTAAAGCAGTTGTAGCTTTTGGGGCTACTGCCATAGGCTTTTCTTTGACAGCTTCGTCAAAATCAGCAGAGTTCATTAATTTTATTGCTTCTAAGTTTGTTTGCATAAAAAATCTCCTATTTTTATTATTCATTTAATTTAGCAGTATAAAATGACAATAATTGATGTTTCCAACAAAAAAAGGAACTATGATTAAGTCCCTTGATTTTTGATTATAAATTACTTAACTAACTTATCGTGAGTTTGTTCAACAACACCCTTGACTTCTTTTAACACATTAACCCAATGGATTAATTGTAATTCAAGCTTTTCTAATCCGTCGACAATCTTCTTAGCTTGGGGGACTGGAACAACTAATAAAACAGCTTCCAATAAGTCCAAGACTGGGAAGAGTAAGTCAACAAAGAATGCTAGAATGTGTTTTAAGAACAAGCCAATTCTGTGCAATACTTTTTTCATATCTTTTCTCCTTTCTCCTATATAATTTAGCCTTTAAAATCCTTGATTATTTTGCGAGAACGGTCACCCATCTCTTTTTTGACGTATTGACCTTTCCACCAGGTTGAAAACTTATCATTACCACTATCGCTCTTTTCATCTAATCCGTGTCTTACAAACATGAAGTATTTACTTGGAAACTTCTTTTTACAAGTTTCAACAAAGACCATATCTTCAAATCCCTGACCTTTTTCTGCCTCAATATCTTCATAGGATACTAATCCCATTAATGTTTTAGGCATCGCAAATAACTTTAACAGAGTTCCTTTAAATATTCCTATTAAACCATTTTTTTCATCTATTTGCTTTAAATACTTATCTGCATCTTCTTTCTTTCCTACTAGTTGACAATCATCATCTAACATGATAATATAATCATAGTTAGACTCTAAGAACTTTTCCCTAAGCTTCTTTCTTGCCCCTGTTATACCAAGTTTATTATATTCATAAATTACACAGTTTGAAGTGGTTTTAACACTTGAGTCCCAGTTCTGGGCTATAATCATAATAGGAAGATTAAACAGCTTATCACACTGAACAAGAAGATTTTCAAGTCTATCCTGTCTGGTTTTTCTAGTCCCATCAGACGGTAACCAAGAAATGATTCCTATTACCTTTGTAACCATACTTATTTTTTAATACTCTCAAAAGACTTTAAATCAGCCTTAATTAAAGAACGTAATGCAATCACAGGCTTTAAGTCATAAGTTCTATAATAATTATTTAATACCCGTGTAATCTCTTCTGCCCTGCTGTGGGATAAAAACATCTGAGGGCTATTTAAATGTTTGGCAAACAACAAGATTTGTAGGTTAAGACTTGCAAGGGTTGTTAACATATCTTTAGGGTCTTTAACTTCTTCTCTTACAAGGTTTATGTATAAAGAACTCTTTTTAGCGTTGTAGCTTTTTCTAATTTGTTCATAGAATTTTGCCACATCTAAAATTCTTTTTCCGTTAATAAACCTTAAAACTTCTAAGGATATTTCACCTTTAGTTGCTAATTGTCTCAATTGTTGGGAGGCACCTTCTACACCTTTTTCTTCTAATTCCGTGAGTAATAGAATTAAATCACTTGTTTTAAGCATTGCTATTTACCTTCTCTTTCTTTTATTTATTTTGTGTTAAGTCTACCCCAAGCTCTTCTGGACTTGGTAAGTATGACTCTTCGCCTTCAGCTGGGGCAATTTCTTCAGGTGCTGGTTCTTCTTCTGGAGTTTCTTCAGGTGCTGGTTGTTCTTCAGGTGCCGGAGTTTCTACTGGTGTAGATAACTGAGGCTCTGGTTTTTCTTCTTCTGGAGAACCCTCTGTAACTCCTGCCTTTTCAAGCTCATCAATTTGTTGTTGTAGTAACTCAATTACACTCACGTCTGTTAATGAGTCAGCAAGGAGTGATTTAAGTATCTTGAGCTTGATAACTGGGTTTTGAATTTCACCAAGTTGTTGCATGATATCATTAATGACACCAACCTTGTTTCTCTTATTGTCACGACGGTCTAATTCTTCTTGTGTAACAGGGGCTTGCATTCTGATTGTGAATTTGTTAATATATTTAACGAGGCCTCTGTCTAATAACATTAAGTTAATTAAATCTGTGATAGCTTGGCTGAGAGTATTTTGAAGTCTCTTGACTGATTTAGCATAACGGCTAGATTGAATAGCAAGTGAGGTACCACCATTGAAACCTGCACCATCATCAGTAATACCAAAGAAAGCTTTAGGAACACCTAAGGCACCAAACAATTTGTTTTGGAAATAAGAAACGTCTGATAGTTGTTTAGGGTCAAAGTCCCCACCAACAGCAGAAGCAGCTATCGCACCAACACCACCGTGAGTAGGAATATAAATGTTATTTTCAATAGGACCTGGGTTAGTATATTCTTGCATCGATTCACCTGTCTTAAGTGCTGTTTTTTGTTCCATTAAAGATTTAATAGATTGTAAGTGAGCACCAACTTGTTCTTTAGGCATATCACCGACTTCAACAGAAATCATACGAACAACGCTAGATTTTGTAATACGGTTTAATAAAGCACTGTTTTCGAGTAAAGATAGCTGTCTCCAAATTTTAAAGACACTGGACAGTTCAGATTGTCCACGTTTAACTTTATATGTATGTACTTTTTTGTCTGACTTACCTTCCATATCATCCTCTAAGAAGATATCAACTTCTTCAGGAGAACGATTAGAACTGTCTTCTAAACACGCATGGATAAAGTCCGTAGCAGAATAAACTTCCACGTCTTTCTTCTTCATCTTATATTGCATATAGGAGTAATTCATAAAGTCACGTTTAACTGCTTGAGCTGAAACAGGGGCTTTGATATAACCCATCGTTTTACCGAACTTGGTCAATTCAAACATTTCACCAGGATTTGGAATAGCTTCAACATAATTAACATAATGGTCATCTTTATCATGAACAACAATGTTAACAGCCTCTTTTAAAAGCTCATCTTTTTTAATACTTTCTTGTAAAGGTAGGGGTTCTTCCATAGACTCATTAAGAGATTCTTTTTTGTTTGCAGCCTCTTCACCAAATAAAGCATCTTTTTCATAGTCAGATTGTCTATACAGTCTTAAATACAAATCACCATATTTAGTTAAAGAGTGCATCCAAGAGAAAGCATTCTTATCAACGTTCATAGAATCTAAAAGATAGGTAACGTATTTAGCTACTTTAGCATCATCTGATTCACACCAGATAACTCTACCGGCATCATTTGTTTCTACCGCATCTTCAGAAATGGTTCTTAAGTAAGATGCTAAGATTGGGTCTTGAGCCATCGTGTCAATCATTTGATAGATTTGTTCTCTTGTTTGTGCAACAGTGGAAAAACCTTCTAACTTAGAAATATCTACGTTAGAGTTGATTGCTTGACTAACAATATTTGTTGTTAGTGTGTTGTTGGTATCAATACCAATTTCTGGTTGTTGAAGGGGCACAGCTGTTATCTGTGTTCCTACCAACGGGTTTTTGTTATTGTTTTCTGCCATTTAATATAATCTCCTGTTCTGTTATATTATTTTTATATATCATATAATTTAGCCATGTTTATTTGCCTACCAAATGATAATTCCATCTTTTATCAGAGGCACAGATGATGGCCCTTTCTTTTGCTGATTACCCTGTGGTGGTGCCACTGGTATGTTTTTATTGAATGTTTTCTTCAATTCCTCCTCAAATTCTACCACAATTTGTTGTTTTAGGGCTGCATCTGACACCATAATGTTTGTATCTCTTATAGTATCAAGGCTTTCACCCCACTCGAAGGCAAACTGCTCTGCAAGTCTACTAGCGTTATATACTGCCCCACACAATGCGTCAGCCACGTCCTTCTTACCACCATCTGGGTGGTCTACCTTACCTGTATTGATGTTTCTTTCTAAGTCTATTAATTCTTCTACGAGGTTCTTAGAATCATACATCTCTATTCTCTTTTCATAGATAGTTGATTTTAGATATTGATACGGTTTAGATATTCTGTCCGTATCCACCTTATCCACAGAGATTACCTCATAAGGGAATCCTCTAGCCTTTAAGGTTTGACCTGTATCATAGGATTGATAGGTATCAGAACTAATGCCCTTTATATTAAATCCTTGCTCTTTTAACCAGTAGATAAAGTTTCTATTCTTTTCAAAACTTATCTGCCTGCCTTTAGGTGCTTTTATGCTTACGCTGAAGGCTAAGGAGTAGAATAGGTCTTTTGACTGGTTCTCTTGGGTTGAGGTCTTCTTGCCTTTAATCCACACTCCAGCAATACCTGTCATGTCACCACTCACAGACATATCTAAATGAACAAACAAAGGCTTACTTTTCATTTCTGAGGGTATCTTGTTTATATCAAAGAAGTCTTTATATTGAATAGTGTCTTCTGTGGCATTACCAACTTCAAGTATTTCTTTTGTAAAGGGATTGTTAATGTTTTGTGAAATAACTTCATTAACAGCTACACCACTAATATACTTACTGATTTCACTAGAAGATATACCAGCATAGTCACACATGGCTCTATCTATGTCATCCATGAAGTTTGCTCTAAAGTCAATAGGGACATCTAGAATCTTATATCCTTTGCTCTTCCAAATCTTTAAGTCATCATTATCAGGTATAACAGCAGATTGCAAGAATTTGTTACCTAAAGCCACTTTAAAGGTCTTATCGCTGTAGGTTCCTTTAGGTTTAACATTCCAAACAGGCTCATCAACAATCATGACGTTTTCTTGTTCAGACTTAAGCTTTCTCTTCATGTGTTCTTCAAGAAAGGACTTTTCACTTCTTTTGGATGATGCTAAGATAAGAAGGGTGGGATTCTTTCCCTTATAAATGAAACGAGTCTTCATACCACCAATAGCAGTATCAATCATATCAATAGCAATTCTTTTTTGTTTATCTATATCTTGATTACGAATAAAAGAGATTTCGTCAAAGAAGGCTGCAAAGATAGGCTGACCGATAACATGGCTAGATTGAGAACCAATAATAATATCAACTGGTTCAGGAGGCATCCAGTATGGTTCATTATTTCTTTGTGACATACTACCACGTTCCATAAACCATGGACTCATTTGAATAGTATGTTGAAACTTACTAATACCGATTTCTTCTGCCAATATCTTGGTAATGTTCATAAAAGCAAAGCAAATCTTTTCAGTAGGTTTAAGTCTAAAGTGCTGTTGTGGATTCTTCATACACATTACACGATACATCAAATAGGCCATAATAGCTACCGCAATTTCAGATTTACCAAGACCACGGGCACCACTGATGATTAGGTTATTAACTGCTGTGCTATAACCATCAGGTAATAGTTCTTTTACTTTGTTATTCCAATAGTCATATAGTTTAACTTTTCCATCAGAGTCATGCCAAGCTTTTCCTAAATAGCGATTATCCAAAATAAAGGTAATGATATCAACTGGAGATTCTTTATAATCCTCATCCAAAAGACCTTTAAATATGTCACTTTCCCCTGTTTTAGAGTATTGTTCTAAAATGGAAAGAGCCAACTCTCTTTCTTTAGGAGAAAGTCGGCTTAATATTTCATTATCAATAACAGGCTTTTTGTTTTCGCTCAAGACATTATCTCCTAGCTTCCGTATAGAATTATACTATACAATATATTATACAACTTTTTATTTAACTTTGAATAATCTAAGTTTAGTATGTGTATTACTTTCTTTAATATCAACAGGTAATGGTTCTCCATCTGGTCCCATTGGTATTCCTTCTGCTTTAACTTCTTTTTTATCTCTTGGGTTATAAATAAGTCTAACACCTTCTTTGATTGGTTTCTTTGATTCCATTACTGGTTTCTTACCTTCTTCTAAGTCACTCAAATCATATTCAGCAATTTCTTCTTCACTTAAACCTGCAGATTTTAAAAGCTCATGAATTTGTTCCCAAGGTGCACCGTAGTCGTGAAATAAAAAATCGACTAAATTAGCAACAGCTTTTACGTGTGCTAAAAGTTTTTCGTCTTCTTTTTCTTCTTTCATTGGTTTAACTTCTTTTTCCATTTCTTTTTCCATAATATTGTCTCCTTTTTTTGTTTCCTTACCTAATTTAGCCTCATCAATTGACACTTGTTCTTGATTTAATGCAGAAATAAGTGCTAGGAAGTCACTAGTTTGTTCTTCTGTGAAGTTTAAGTCATAGAGGCCGTTGTCTGTAATTATCTCTAAAACATCAGCCAGGTCTATTGAACCATCTCCCCAGTCTAATATAACATCATCCATCTTAGCATTTTCAAGATAGATTTCTGCCAATTTTGTCAATTCTTCAATTATTTCATCTGTTTTTGACATATTTAGTCTTCTTGTTCACCTTCAGGTTGTTCTTGAGCTTGAGGTTGGTCAGCAGCAGCTTGGTCTTGAACTTGAATGTTACCAATGTTTTGTTGGGCCCAGTTAACAAGGGTATCCACATCATTGAATACAACAAGGGCAAATTGTCCTGGACCACGTTGAGTCATTAAAGGACCACCTGCTCTGCCATTAAAGACAAACAGGGTAAACTTACCATCACCAAACTTAACAGCACTAAGGGTTTGACCACCTTCGTCTTTTAAGGTTCTAACAAACTCAGCATTACCAAATTGTCTTAAAGCATCTTCTAAAGAGCTAGAAGTAAATTCCATAGCTTGTGGGTTAGTAACCGGTTCTAAGTTAAATGGAGGAGGAACTGGTGGACCTGCTGGTTCTTCGTCTTCTTGTTCTTCATCTTCTTCATATTTAGGATTATCTTGTGAAACGTCGGGTAATCCTTGAACTTTAGGAGCATCTTGAATAAATGGAATTTCTCTATCTTCCGGGTTAAATATAGTATGTTCACCACCTTCATCTATCATAACAGCAAACTTTTCATTAGAGCCTTTCTTTAGGAAGAAATAGAACTCATTACCATCTCTGGTATAAGAGTCCCAATACCTTCTACCATAAGTTTCATCACCGTCCATATTTTTACCAGTAATGCACCATTTGGTTCCTGCACCATACTTTTGGCATGCTTCAAAGTTCTTAATGGAATAAACAAGCCACTTATCATCTTGGAAAAGAATTTTAGCACCGTCTTGAATAAGCTTCTTTTCTTGTTCTTTAGATTCAATTTCTTCCTCTGTTTCTTCAATAACAGCTAATAATTCTTCTTTTTTACGTGGTTGTCTGGTAGAAGTCCAAAAAGTCATGTCATTCATAGGACTTTCCAGTCTTTCTTTAATTTTTAAAAAGCGATTGAATAGGTCTTCACCTGCCCAAGCTTTAAAACGGTCTCTATCTGCTCTAGCTTCAAGTATTCTTTTTGCGTTAGTTCTCATGTATTTTATGCTCCTCTATTTAATTTAGCCTTGTTATTTGGCTATAATTAGTTATTTTTTGCCTTTTTCTATAGCATCTTCTATTTCTGGAATACCTTCAGTAACAAAGGTGTCATTAAACACTTCCTTATCAAATCCACTAAATCCGTATCGAGGCTCTCTCATATGAAAACCTTCTATAAACTTTTCTTGAAAGGCATTGACTATGGCATTATGAAAAACACTAGTATGATACTCAAAAGAATAAAGAACATCATTTAAGTTACTTACAATAAAATCTTTAGATATTTTGATAAGAGCAAACCTTCCATGATTATCATCACCCCAAGTATAAGTTACCCCATTAGGCATGGCCCTATTGAATGAATACATAAAACTATCCATCGCATCTTTTTCTGAACCTGCTCTATAAGCATCTGAGGCAGCATATCTAAGTTCATTCTCTAATATATTTTCATACGGTGCATTTGGGTCATCCTCGTTTACTTTACCATCTATTACATCTTTAATAAATTCTTTTGTTATTCCAAGCTTAGATAGCTGAAGAAGACTCTTTTCATCTAGTTGGGTTTCTAAACTATCTAAGTTTACATCACCCATATTATAATCAAAAAAAGAAAATAGTTCATCATCAAAACAGGCTTTGATAAAATGTTCAGAAACATTCATGTTTTTCTCTCTTGGGAACACTAAATCAGAAGAATACATTTTATACTCAATTGGACCGTTTTTTTCTACATACTCATCATACTTATCTAAAAGTAATTTTTTAAGGTATTCTTTTCCTGCACTAGAAATATCTCCTGAAGGGAAAGCATAGTTTGAAGTTAATAAATCTATTAGTTGAGAAATGTCTGTTGGGAGTAAAGAAGAATAAGTAGTAAAGAGCTCAGCCCCTAAATCTTCATAGGATATCTCTTCATTTTCTATTTGCCTTTTTATATCTTCTACAGAAGTGGCTTCTAATTCTGTTTCGTTTTCTTCTGTTAGTGATTTTGGTGAAACAAACTGCATTAAGAAATCCTCTTTAACCCAGTCAATTCTTTTATTACCTATCCATAACCCATAAAGATAGTCTGTTTCTTCTTTTGTCATACCCTTTCCTGGTTTAAATACCCACTCTTTATCTATATTATCAACATACATATCAATGTCTTCATCAATATAACTTTCCATGTTTAAAAAATATTTTGACATGTCTTTAAAAGCCTCAAGGCTTGCGGGTGTGTCATCATCTAAAATAGAAACCATAAGACCCTTAAGTCCTGGGGAGGCTACATAATCTTCACCCCTTTTTGTTAAGGATATATCGTGGGACTCTAAATCTATATCACTTTCTTTGTTCTCATTTAATGGTGCACCCATAATATTATAAACGAGCTCAGCAGTCACATAATCCATGAGTGAATCTCCTACATAAAATGCATAAGAAAAATCATACCCATCTTGTCTGTTGAATAAATATTCATCCCTGTCATCTAACTTATGGTATTTTATTGACCACTCTTTATCTAACTGATGCTTTAAATCTTCTATTTTAAAATCATCGAAGCCAGAATTAAAGCTATAAAAGTGCTTACTAAAGTCTGAACTTTTAGATAACATATCTATTATATCTTCTTTAAACTCTTTTGTCAACACATACTTATTCCCTTTAATTACAAAGTTTACTTTTGTGTCCAATAAGTCATTATTAGATTCTCTAAGACTTTCTAGCTCTGGTTTTATAGTTTCAAAGTAAGCCATAAACTCGTTGTCCAGCATGAATGTCTTTCTTCCAAACCAATAATCATACCAATCAATAAAATCACCTATTGAATCATACTTATCATTTTTACCAGGCTCAATAAAATAGGATAAAGGTTTTTTACCTATTTCGTCTGTATCTTCTAAGGTTTCTAGTTTAGGCATATGTGAAATGACTTTATTTCCTTTAAACTGATAAATACCATTAATACCTAAACCTATATTTTTAGTTTCATTTTCATTAACATAGACATCAAAATCACTTTCTATTGTATAAACAACATTGTCAATTAAAACGACATCAAACCAATCACCTTGAATGTTTTCAAGTATTCTTTCCAACAATTCTTTATACCAATTAACGGGTTCTAAAAGCTCACTGTCATTATCTTCTTTTAGTTTTTTATTAACAGTAAAAGGTTTACCTTCCACCATTCTTTTAAGTGACCTGTTTATATTACGATAGTAATTCATTATTATTTCTTCATTCCTTTAACAAAGGCTACTGTTTGGTCAATATATTCGGCAAGTTGTTCTGAGAATAAAGACAAGTCTATTCCTGCAACATTAGATTCGTGAACAAGCATTTCCATAACCATTTTCTTTTTTTCAGGTCCAGGCTTACCAGATGCTTCCGCAACTTTCATTGCCGCATCAGCCATGGCCATAACTGTTTTCCACTTTTCGTATATGTTTTTATTTTTGTTCTTTTCAATGGTGGCTTTAATTGCAAAAAAGGTGCTTACTGCTGTACTAAGAACACCGAGTAAACCTACCAAGAGTGACAGTACTTGTTCGGCTGTTGTTAACCATCCCATGTTATTTTTCCTTTACTGAATGTCTGCTGTATGCTTTTCTTGTGCTTCAATAACTTTTTTAACTGCTTTTTTTCTCGGTTTCTTTTCTGCTGGTAAAGATTCTGGCAAAGCAAGAATTGCTTGATATGTACTATCCATAACACCGTTCTTACCTAAAAGATGGTATTGAGTATATAAATGTTCAAAGTCAGATTTAATTCTTCTTGGGCAAAATCCTTTAGCTAACCATTCGTCTGCCATCATAAACAAATCATAACGAAGACCTGCTTGGGTTCCTTTCTTAATCATTTCCAAATCTTTCTTCATTGGTTCTAATAATTCTTTAATGGTATCTCTAATGTCTTGTTTTATCTCTTCTTTAGAGCGTTGTGATTCTAAAACTAAAAGTTTATCAGCCTGTTCTCTTCTTAATGTTTCTTCTCTTTCCACTCTAGAGAAGTGTTTAGAAAGACTTCTATTAATAAGTGTGGCAATAAAACTTGTAATTGCTGCACTACCCGCTATGGATAAAACTGTAACTAACCAACCTTCTAACATGTTTATCTCCTGTTTTTTCTTTAGTTTACATAGTAATAATATTGATATTATCTATCACTCAATTTAGCACGTTCCTTTTAGTAGATTTTTAGTATTCTTGAATTTCTAAAACATTTGTGTTATAATGAAACTACGGCCAATATTAAAGGCTAAATTATATGTATGGAGCACACACACAAACAAAAAGTGAAGATTTCCTTAGAGGAAGCTAATCGTCAACAATTACTGGCTAAGTCTAGAAAGGCTAAGAAATACTCTAAAAACAACCAAAGTAAGGGTGTTAATAGGTATGAAAGAAGACTTAAGTCATTAATCTCAGCTTCTGTTAAGGATTACAATATTATTGATATGGACCGTTTCTTTAAACGTGACATTCTATCTTTCAGCGTTCCTGTTAGGGGTGAAACTGATACCTACATGGTAAGCCTTGAGCTTCAAGGGGTATTAAAAGAGATTCAACGTCAAATTCGCTCTAATAAGGGCAAACTTGAGTTTAAGGTAGTCTTATCTAGCTTATCAGCTGTTTTGAACACTGGTGACGTTTATACAGGCTGTACTTGCCCAGATGCTAAGTATCGTCAAGCCTTCTGGCAAACCCGTAACAACTATAAGGCTGGATATAAAGAATTAAGACCTAGTAATGATACTAACCCCAAGGATGAGCTTGGAGCAGGTTGTAAGCACGTTATGCTTGTCCTGGCTAACCTTAGCTGGATGTATAAGGTTTCTAGCGTAATCAATAACTATATCAAGTATAGCCGTGATAGACTTCAAAAGAACTATACAGACTATATCTTCCCCAAAGTCTTTGGTATGAAATATGATAAGGCTATTCAATTACAACTATTCTATTCTGATGAAGAAAGTGGTTTATTGCCTACTGACCAAGAGACAATAAGCAAGGCTATTGAGCAGGGTTTGAAAGACAAAGATGCTGCTGGTAAGTTTGTTCCAGGCAACGCTATGAGATTTCAAAAACAAAACCCTTCGCAAGAAGACGAAGATATTAAAGAAGAAGAACTTAATAATAAGTTCTAATTATTCAATAATAACAAATTTAGTGACGGGCAGGATAGTTGTAATCCTGTCTTTTTGTTCTACTTCAGAAGTAGCAGGAATAGGTTGATTAAGCTTAATAGAATAGTAATAATTACCTGGAAGTAGGTTTAATGTATCCATTGTTTCAAAAACAACGGTAATTGAACCATCACTGTTTGAATCGGCAGCAGTAAATACCTTCTTGATAATAGCATTCTCAAATGTTTGGTTTGGTTCTATAACACCTAAATAGAGCTTCTCATCCCCTGTAAGTGTATGGAAAATAGGATTCATACCCGTTCCAGTGTTAATAGTAAAGGTAAAGGTAAAGTAATCACCTCTATTGACTGTTATAATGTTGTTTGGACTAATGTGTGCCATATATTATTTCCTTATAATGCTTGTACTATATAGAAATCACCTTTGTATATGCTTGATATTGTTAACATACCGTTAAAACAAGAAAAATTTCCTGAATAAACTTCTATCGAATTACCACTTTCTGTAACTCTTGAACCGTGCACATAAAAATATACTTGCGTTCCTTCTGGGTCAAACCTGTAACCAACAGTAAAACTAGAAAGACCTGATATGTTTTCTTGTGCTACTTCTTGTCTATTTAATGGGGGTGTACCATAGCCAGAACCAAAATTGGCCAGTGTAAAACTCATTGACCAGTCATCTAACGCTGATTCTTTAGGTATAAAGAATATAACAAAAGAGCCTTCAGATAAACCATCCTCACCAAACCCTTTTGGTAATCTTATATCAAACTCGTTTTCTTGGTCAAAAAGATAAGAAACAAAGTTAATATCATTTGCATTTGCTTTTATTAATTTAGGGAAAAGAATACCCGAAGGCAATTGTGCTTCTGGAAGTTTCCCATCTACAAGGTCAGCCTTACCAGAAATATCTGTTTCAACTGAGTATTGAACACCGTCTACTGTAATTGTTTTAATTTGTGGCATATTATAGGTCTCCTCTACTAATTTAGCTGATTATATTGAGTAATAACTTTAAACTGCTATCCAATAAGTAACACCACAAGAAACCAACTCTTCAGTAAAAGTATTTACTCTTATTCTATATCCAGGTGAGTAATTTGAGGGTGGGTACTCTGTTGTTAACCAAGCATCTATTCCAAATTCAGAGGGACATGAAGTTCCAGTTTCAACAAAAGTAACAGTTTGATTAAAAGTTGTCCCTACTGCCACTTGCCAGTCACTTGCAGTAGTATTATCTCTAAATTTAACAGTAGAAACATCATTAAGTTTAATAGTGGTTGTCCCTAGCAATTTTGATGTAGCCATATCTTTAACCTTCTGAACTTTCTGACGATTCAGTTAAACTTTCTTTTTCAATATACATATAAACACCGTTAACTTTTGTAAAGTCTGATAACTTATAAATCCAAGGTGTGTCTGTATCTGGTACTTCGACTTCTTGATAACCTTCCACATTTAACATATATTCAACAGTTTCAATCGCTGTTAATTCTTTATCTTCTGTTACTAAGTCATTATCTTTTATAAATATAATCATAGTTTATCTCCTTCCTTATGCTATTCTTACTCTGGTAGGATATCTAACTTGTAAGTTTGAAGTGGATATGTTATATTGAGCAAAATATCTATATACTTGTAATATACCTGAAGATACACCAAGATAACCATCAGCACTTAATAATGCCATACCTGTTGTTGATTGGTTTGTTGCACAGGTTACTTCAACAAATACCTTTTCTTGTTGTGCTGTTGTGCTACCTAATGATAATTCTATTTTAAGAATGTCACCTGAAGCACCTGTCGTTGGTGTATAACCTAGTGCAAATGTTGTAAATGTTGCTGTGTTAGATGTAACTGCTGTTGGAGTTGTAACATTTCGTCTTAATGTCCATGTATGTGAGTTAAAAGGTCTTGACCATATTCTACCTATGTTGAAACTTGTTTCAAGTTCACCTAACAACCCTTCACCAAGTCTTGCTGAAGCAACTGTTCCAGTTAACTGTCCAGCTGGTAATGATGTTAATGAAGCACCTGAACCACTGAATGTTGTTGCAGTAACTGTACCAGCATCACTTATTGTCATTCTTGTAGTCGGAGTTGACCCTGACCTGAATAGCAAGTTTGTTCCAGATTCAATTTGCCAAGTCTGTGTACCTGAACCAGTTACAATACCGTTTGCAAATGTTTTTTCCCCACCAATTGTTTGAGCAGCATTTGATAATACACCAGAAGCACCTGTTCCAGCTAATGGAATAGCGGCACCTGTACCCGTAGAAGAGTTAACAGTTGGACCAGCTGTTGTACCAGCAGTCCAGGTTAAGTTAGTAGCAGGAACGTTTACTGTAAATGTTGAGTTGCCAGATTGGTTAGCCGTAAATGATGCAGAGCCTGTTGCTATACCTGATGTGGCTAGTGTTAATGTGCCATTATTAACTGTGGGTATTTCACTTGTTAAAGCAAGAGTACCCGTCGTTGAAGGTAAAGTAACCGTGATAGAACTAGAGGTTGAGCTGTTTGTTTGTAAAGTTGTTTGAGCAGTTGTTCCAGATACACCCTTTATTCTTAAATACTTACCTATAGAACTATCCGAAGGTGCAATCACAACACCATCTAAACCATAAGCATAAATAGGTTCATTCGTTAAACCACCCACTGCTTTTACAACTAAACCAATTGCAGCGTGGAAATCTTGGCTTGTTGCAGTGGCATTAATTTCAAGACCTTCTGCAGTTAATGGGGCACTCGGTAAAGCACCTGCGTTTACTGTTGAGTTAATTGTTAAAGAAGTATTACTTGAACCTGTTGTACTGTTCGTGATTGTTTTTACACCTGCAAATGTTTGAGAACCAGTTGTTACAACACCTGATGCAGAACCACTTGCTGAAGGAATTGCTGCACCTGTACCAGTTGAAGAGTTAATCGTAGGTCCAGCTGTTGTTCCTGCTGTCCATGTTAAGTTAGTTACCCCAGCAGGTGTACCCCAAGTACCATCATTACGAAGATAAGTAGTTGTACCTGTTCCAATTGTTATACCACGTTTAATAAAACCACTATCACTTGAATCTGTAATAACAATCGTATCGGTATCTCCGGGAGTAACCACAGCAGCGGTTATAGCACCTAAACTTGAAATTTGTCCGTGGGAGTGAGAAGATAGGGCAAAAGCAGAGGCATGATTACCATCAAGTAAGTCTGCGTCTAATGTAGAACCTGTTCCATCATTACCAGCATGCCATACTGTATTGCCTTGAACTTTTAAATCTTGAGTATTTAATGTTCCAGATACAGTTGTATGTTCTCTGGAAAATCCTGTATAAGCAGTCGCAGAAGGATTTAATGTTACTGTATCATTTGTTAATGAAACAATTTCAGTTTGAATGACTAAACCAGCACTTCCTGAGTTATACTTTACATAAATATCAAAGTTTTCGTTATCGTCTGATTGAACTTTAATTGTAACTTGTGTATATTGTCCAGATTGTGAATTAATAACTATGCTTTGACTATGGTTTACTAAAATATCAGCAATAACATTTACAACAACAGAGTTTGTTGTTCCTGTTAATGTCATTCTAATTGAAGAAGAAAGAACATTACCTTGTACTCTAGCTATTCTATAATAGGTATCTAAATTAGTTAAAGTTGTTGTTCCTCGATAAACTCTTAAAAAGTCAGTTGAATTTAAACCATCTAGTAAATCTGCATCAAGACCAGAACCTGTGCCGTCATTACCAGCGTGCCAGTATTGACTTCCACTATTATCAGCAGAGCCTTTCCATAAATCACCATCAGGTCCCATCCAAGCTACAATAGTTCCATCACCATTACCAAAAATAACACCAGTAGTTCCTTTATAAAAGTTTAAATATGTTCCAAAACTTGTAGCTGCATCTAAATGTAAGTTACCATTTGTAACACCAATAGACCCTGTATTCGCATCACCGTTATTAGCGTCTCCGCCTATAATAAGATATTTACCCCAACTTGGGTTTGCTGAAAACTTAAGTTTACCATTAACTTCCAACTTTTCACCAGGACTCGTTGTTCCAATACCGACATTACCTGCAACTTTTAAAGAAGTTCCAGTGTTTGAAGGGTCTAATGAATAACTTGAGTTATTGTTGTCTACAAAAGATGTACCATAAATAGCACCGTTAAAAGAACCTTCACCATTCACGTGTAATTTATAAGAAGGACTTGTATATCCAATTCCAACTTTTCCATCCGCATTAATAAACATTCTAGTTTTACTACCAGTTCCATAAGAATCTGTGGTAGCAAAATACATATTTGTTCCATAGGTGCCATCTGTTCTTGTATATATACCTGCTTGAGCAGTAGCACCATCTGCAGCATCTCTAGCTCCAAAAGTAATAGCTGTACCAAAATTTGATGTAGCTGAAGCTTCACCTAAATGTAATGTTCCTCTTGCAGTTCCCGGACTAGTTTCATTCCAAGCAGCAGAACCACCAGAAAGATATGTTTTACCTATAACATGAAGAGATTCAGATGGTAATGTTGTACCTATACCAACATTACCTGTGGCTGTCACTGAAAGTCTATTTGTAGAGTTGGTATTTAAAATAATTCCTCTTGCACCATCAGTTGCTAAACTAACATTTGATGCAGTTGAATCAATATAAAAATTACCACCATTGTTTAATAATGCTTTACCTACAACATGAAGTTTTTCACCTGGACTTGCTGTACCAACACCAACACGATTTGTTTCAGCATTAACTGCTAACATAGTACCGTGAGCACTATCCCAAACTTGCCAATATCCGCCAGTAAATCCATTACGTACAATATCAAAAGACCATTCTTGTCCGTTTCCACTTTGATTCAATGCAATATTTGCACTTGGATTCCATGTACCACCATCACTTCTCCACAAAGAAGATGAATGATAACCATCAACCATATCTGCGTTTAAGTTTGTAACAGCAGTTGTTGATGTAACTAATAAAGGTGAAGTACCTGTAGCAATGTTAGATATTAAACGTGTACCTGTTAAAGCAGCAGGAAATGCTACGTTTTTATTTTCATCAGTTGTATAAATATTTCTTCGACCGGCAGGATAACCACCCCATATTTGAAATTTGTCTAAAATAATAGGAAATGTTGAGTAAGCCCCACTTGCCCAAGTTGGTTGAAAATCAATATGAATAATATCATAGTGTCCAGATGATGTTCCACCCGTTAAAAAAGGTATTGTACTAAATGGTAAATACAAATGACCAGGCCAAGCACCAACTGTCGAACTACTATTAGTCCATTGAACAAATACTAAATCACTTCTCCTACGTGCTCTTATTCTTACTGCAGTACTATGTGATTGGCTTGACCAATACATATATAAAGCATTAAGAAATACATAAGGACCAGCATTTGTAACTTCAATTCTAAAATAAGGTGTAAGGTTAGGTATAGTTATTCCAGCATTACCGTCCCCACCTAAAAATATTCTTTTTTGTGTATCAGTAGGTGTGGTGTATTCAGTAAAAGTAACGTTATCTGTAGAGGTATAAAACTTTAAATTTGCAATAGGATAAAAAGCAGTTTTATTATCAAACTGTTCATCGAATAAAGCCATTTCTGTTATAGTCGGAGAGCCTAAATTACTTGTAGGGACACCCGTAGAATTTTGAAAATATCTATTAGCACTTAAATTATTAGTAACATTTAAAGTACCAGACACGGTTAAGTTACCAGACTTTGTTTGTGCTGTACCTGATGTATCTAAATAGTATGAACCGTGTTGACCATCTAGTAAATCGGCATCAAGACCTGATGAAGCTCCATCATTTGCTTCGTTCCAAATTTTACGCCATGCAGTCCAAGCCCCTGTGTTAACTTTAGTTCTAAAATAAGAAGTGCTTCCTGCTGTTCCAAAAGCTAATTGTGTTATCCAGTTATCTGTTCCATTATGAGCAGTTCCTGAGTTTACAATATTAATACCTTGACCGTAGTCTTCAGGTCTCCCTGTTGTTGTATTAGCAAAACCAAACTGTCCTGTTGAATATAAAGTATCAAGATTACTTGAAATTGCAGAGTTATAATAACCTATTGTATGAGTATGTGATGCAGCAGCAAATGCAGTAGCATGGTTACCGTCAAGTAAATCTGCGTCAAGACCAGAACCACTACCGTCATTACCTGCATCCCAAATAGTGTTACTATTGTGTTTTAATTGACTAGAAGCATTTGTTGTAAAAGCAATACCATCAGAAGCATCATTCTGAGATGATATTTCTAATACAGAGCCTGTATGACCACCTGTATTGGTTGTATGTTTAATAAAAGCAGCATCAGAAAAGTCTGTAGTTCCTTCTTTATCAAAGCCTGTAAATTCAATAGTTCTTGCTTGGTCTGTTGTTGTAGCTGTACCTGTTAATCTAATATTACCACGAACATCTAAACGACCATTTACATCTAATTCCGTTCCAGCAGTGATAGTGTCTGTTCCAACACCTACAGCACCACCACCATTAACTAAAATAAGGTTATTGCTATTATCTGCGTTTAAAGATAAAACACCACCATTAGAATTAATGACTAAAGAAGCATCACCGTTAGCGTTGATTCTATTTTTGAATGCACCAACACCAACGTCTATATTACCAAGACGTGTGTCCCCACTAATGGTTAAGCTTTCATTTATAATAAGGTTTTTTACATCTAATGCCATATATTACTCCCTATATTGTTCTACGGAATTTGAAAGTCATTGTATGACTTGATATTGTTGTACTTCCAGATACTTGCAACTTCAAGGTTGAAGGTGCACTTGATGTTCTAACAACACGAGCAAATATTCTACCTGCACTTGCTGCTGGTCCTGCTCTATGTAAGACTATTTCATCAGCCGTGGTTGAAGTGGTTGTTCCACTGAACCAAGACATTTCTCCTGTATAGTATTCTCCGTTAGATATGATTTGGACAATATAGGAACCTGTCGCTAGATAAGTTCCAGACACTCCTGTGACATCTGTCCAAGCTGTCGTGAGTGCCGAGGTGAACGTGGTTGTTTTTAACTGGTCGACGTTCGTACCAGAAGTCATAGTAAGACCTGTATGTTTAACATCTCCTACTACATCTAATTTAGCGGAAGGTGCAGAGGCTCCTACGCCAATTCCTATATTTCCAGCACCAGCATCTGCAACAATTTGACCGTTTCCATAATACATGAAGGTATTAGCTGGATTGTAAACAGCTAAGGCAGCATCCCCACCATTTTCATATAAACCCATTTCAGTTGAACCGAATAGGTTAGCATTACCTATGTATAATCTATTTCCACCAGAACCGACAGGTTGGAAAAAAGCAGTATTTGTGATTAAAGACTCACCGTTTACATGGAATGTTGTTTCTGGGGATGTTGTTCCAATACCAACGTTTCCTCCAGCAGTAATTCTCATTCTTTCAGAAGAGACTGTATCATCATCTTGGTCAATAGGAGCAGTACCAAATGTTAAGTATCCACCCTTATCTCCTGTAGAGTGGTCTTCAGCTGCAAAGGCAGCAATATAAGCTGAGGCTTCTAATACGGAAGATGGGACGTTACCATCTGTAGAGTCAAATCCAATACCACCTAATATTTCATTAGTAGTCGTAGTTGTATCTGCTCTGCTAACCATGATACCATCATTAGAGTCAGCACCTGTGATTCTTATGTCTAGTTTATTAAGTGGGGTATCTGTTCCAATACCAACACTTCCATCGTTATAAAGTGTACCACCTATTCCACGGAAGGTATATTTAGAAGTAGAGGCACCACTAACACTTGCTGAAATAGCTACAACTGTTGCACCTGAAACACCTATAGCATTAGCAGTTAAAGCATATGCTGAATTACCAGAATTTAATGCTTGAGCCTGTGCATCAACACCATAGTTTGCAATTGCACCTGAAGAATTAAATCTACCAGCATATGCATAACTAGTACTTCCAACACCTGAAGTAGGATTAATACTTGAATCAATACCGTATATGTATGCATCTACTGCTGAGGTAGTTGCTTGATAATTTAATCTTAATAATGCCCCTCCAACATCATTTGGTAATGTAGAAACGGAACTAATTTTAACTAAAGCACCTTCTTCTAAATCTGTATCTTCAATAACTAATTTATCACCATCTAATGTTTCACTTAAAAGATATAGTTTATCTGAAGAAAAAGTCCAAGCACCATAATTTTTATTCCATTCAATTCTATGGTCATTATCACCTTTTAAAGTAATACCACCACCGTCTGCCGTAAAGTCTGTTGCACCAGAAGCAGTAAAGGTAATAGAACCTGCTGTGGCATGATTAATCGTAGCAGTTAAGGTTGTAAGACCTGTAATTGTTGCAATACGTGCATTAGTACCAAAAACACCTGTTCCTGAGGTTTTAGTTAATGCTTGACCGGGAATCATTCCTTCTGTTGTTCCTGTAGTTAAAGTGATGTTTGCTGTGCCTGTAGATAGGGTTGCCACTAAGCCAGTCTTAGGAGTAATAACACCTAATTCAATATTTTTATCTGTAACAGTTAAATTAGTAGTATTAACTGTAATGGTAGACCCGGTATTAACAATATTACCGTTAACAGTTAAATTACCATTTACTTCAAAGGTATCTGTAGATTCTACAAACTTTAAATTACCGCTAGCATAAATATACTCATTTGGAGATTGTTTAAATGCAGCAATAGTTTGGTCACCAGAGTTATGATATAACCCACCAGCACCATCTACACTATTAACACTATTTTCTAAATAAATAGAATCATTTCCAGAACTTATTAAACCTACTCTTAATCTATCTTTAATGTAAGCATCACCCTCAACAGATAATTTTTCAGATGGGGTAGTTGTGCCTATCCCAACATTACCAGCACCATCAATAACTAATCTTCTTGTAGCATTTGTTGATAATGACAATTTGTTATTGCCATAGACAAATAAACCAACATCGGAAGAAGTAGCACCACCAAACATACTTGCTTCACTACCTAACAAAGCGATGTTTGTAGTTGTGTTTTTAATTTGTAGAAAAGTATCACCACCACTAACAGCACCACTTAATATGGTTGCACCATTGATGTGTAATTTAGCACCAGGAGTTGTCGTTCCGATTCCAACTTTTCCAGTGTCTAAAACTAAAACATCATCGTATGCGACACCATTATTTACTTGACTAAAGTTCCAACGAACATTTCCTGAAGTAATCGTTTGTTTTAAATCTAAATAAAAACTTGACGGAGAACCTCTTGACCATCTTTGATTTATTGGGTTGGTTGTTGAAACTTCTAAAGTAGCATTAGGAGCACTCGTCCCAATCCCAACATTACCATTACCTAAGATTCTCATTCTTTCAGTTACGACTGATGATGAGTTTGTTGTGTCAAATCGTATAAAAGAAGCACCACCAAGTCCTTCTCTACCACCACCAATTCGAGAACCAAGATTGTCAGTCGTTGCTGATGGGAAATCAAGATAAGTTCCACTTGTATTTGTTGTAGTTCCATTACCAACTTTAATTGCTCGTTGATATTGAGTTGCGTCAGGTGTTCCAACTTGCAAAGGTGCTAATGGACTTGCCGTTCCGATACCAACATTACCAGCACTTGTAATACGCATGGCTTCGCTACCACCAGGAAAGAAACGCAACGCAGTATAACCACTTGAACCATCACCCAAGGCAATGGTATCATCAGCATTTACGCTTAATAGATTTTTTTGTGTTCCGTTTGCTAATTTGGATTTTAATCCGTTAGTATTTTGAATTTGTATATTTCCATTTACTTCTAATTTTTCAGCAGGACTTGTCGTTCCAATACCTACATTACCATTACCTTCGATACGCATTCTTTCAACTGGGGTTGAAGCACCATTTGCTTTTGCTAAGAATCGCATATTTGCAGGAACTGTGCCGTCACCATTAGCAACAATGTCTAATGTTTTAGTAAATGGAGAACCAGCGTCACTTTGGTAAGATACAATAAAACCACCAGGATTTGCAGTATAAGTTTTTAACGCTGTATTACCAGATTCAAATATTCTAAATTGACCACCAGCAACTTCTAATTTTGTTGCAGGACTACTCGTTCCAATCCCAACATTACCTGCTTGTGTAATTCTCATTCTTTCGGTAGCACCTGAAACAATATTACTTGTAAATGTTAAATCGTTTGTAAATCCAATTTCGGTTTTTGCAGTGCCATCACGATAGCGTCTAAACCAACCTTGTGGTGTATCACTTTCTTGTAAAACAAAACTCATTGTTGTATTAGCACCTGGAGTTCCTGCGTTAGAAACTATGATAGCATTATCACTTGTTTGGTCTTTTCTAACTTGCAAAGTTCCTAATGGACTACTCGTTCCGATTCCAACATTACCATCATATCGAATAATCATTCTTTCAGTAAGTGGTTCATTATTACCAGTTGTGTTTCTAATTAAGAACAATAAAGAACCTTGGTCTTGACCAACACCACTTGGACTTCCAGCAAAACCTAACGAACCTTTAATTTGAGCCATTGGTAAGAAATTTGGATTGGCGTTAAAGTTTATTGAACCACTTGCACCACCAACGTTTCCACCATTTTGAACACGAATGTCGCCACCAGCAACATCGAGCCGATAGGCAGGAGTAGTCGTTCCAATCCCAACATTACCATTTAATATTGCAGAATTTCCACTAGCATTACCAAAAGGGTCTACAAAATAGTCTCCGTTGCTAGCATCTTGAAAAAAGTGTCCTGCTACTCCACCGTCGAAAAAAGCATTACCTGAAACATTTAATCTATATGTTGGTGAAAAAGATGTACCTATACCAACTCGACCCCATAAACTTGTATTATGTGGACCATATGTTCCATCTGCTCTTCCAATTTCAAATCCAGATGCACTAGAAAATCTAATATGTCCTATTGTATCAGCTGAATCATGAAAGCCTATACTTGAATGAGTTGAACCGTTTAAAAAGAGATTGTGGTTAGAACCATTGTTACCAGTGTAATCTGTTCCAGTAGAACCTAAAGTAAGTAAACCAGTTTTTGTTTGACCAGTAACAGAGGTATTTAAAAAGTAATCACTGTTTAAACCATCAAGTAAGTCTGCATCCAATCCTGAGCCTGAACCATCGTTTTGAGCGTTCCAAACTTTATTATTATTTATAAATAAGTCATTTTCAGCAACCATGTCAGTAACTGTTATACTACTATTTATTTCTGAATTAATAACAGTAGAAGTTTGTGTATTAAAATAATCTAAACCAAAAATAGCGAAGTTAGACTCACCATGGAATGTAACTTCTGATAATTCTGCAGCACTAAAAAAGAATTCAATACCACCATACCAAACACCGTTGTATTGGAATTTAATATATTGAACGTTATCACCAAAACTATCACCAGATTGAACTAAAGAAGTATAGTTTGCACCAACAACGTTATAACGTTTTTCCATTGCAATTTGCATTAAAGCAGGTGCTTCTAAACCATTCGTTCTATGGAATGTAATCATTCCGATAGAATAACTATTAGCACTTGGGTTTGTATTAGTTAATTCACATAAAGCAATTACAGATTTTCTATAAGATGCTGTTTGAACTTGTCCTGTTAAGTTAACACGTTTTGATAAACCTGCAGCATGGAAACCATCTACAGTATCAGCATTTAAGTTAGTGACTGCTGTAGTTGAGGTAATAGAAAAAGGAGCAGTACCTGTAGCAACTGGTATTTCTAATTGACCAGAAGTATTAAAGGTTGCCCTTCGTGTTGCGTTTTGAACGATTTGTAAGTTACCAGCACCGTTGGTTGTTAAATCATTTGGAGACTCATAGATTTTCCAAAGGTTACCACCAGCCCAGCTAATACCTTCATTTGGGCCTGGGTCAGTGATTTCTATATTATTTACACCAACAATAGAGTTATTGCTCATGTCTAGAGCACCGGTTACACCTGTGTTAGTTAAATCAAGAACACCAGCAATATTAACGTTACCTGTAAATGTTTTAGTACCTGCGATAGATTGGTCACCAGTTGTTTGAACAAGGGAACTTGAATCTAAACCATCTACGGTATCAGCGTTAAGGTTAGTTACAACTGTTGTAGAAGCTACAGTGAAAGGAGCTGTCCCAGTAGTCTGAGTAGATATAAGTCTAGTAGCACTTACGTTACCACTTACAGTTAACTTTTCAGTTGGAGTAAGTACCCCTATCCCAACGTTACCAGTAGATTCTGCTAATATTACTTTTCCATCATCAAATACTTCGATGCTTGGAATACCTGAAATATCATTAACAGAAAATATTGAACCTGTTAAACTATCGACAATAGAAAATAATTGACCACTACTACCACTAAATGATAAACTACCGTCATCTAATACGGTAAGGGTAATGGTTTCTGTACCATCTTGTTCTACAAATTGAATGTTCTGTGTTTCAAGCCCATTCTTTACTACGAATCTTTTACTGTTTGCCATAAGTTCACTTTCCCTGATGGTTCACTAGTTTAGGCTTCGCTGGAGTCGACTGTCATCGGTGGTGTCCAATCTTCTCCTGCTAGTATTTCTAGGATTTCCGTATGTGTATATTCTATCGACTTGGTTTCTAGCGTTTGTACTGAGGGTGGTGTACTACCTTCCCACTTTACAAATGTCTTTGTTCCATCTACTGATTTACGAACTGTTTCAGCAGAAGTCTCAAAAACCTCACTAAAATCAATTTTAGGTAGTTCAGATACATCAAATATTACGTATTTTCTGTTTGAATAGTCCATTTTATATCCTCATATATTTTAGCCATTAAAATTAGATGCTTTACCTTAAATTCCATATCTTGAACGGGTTGCTTCGTAGTTTTGTTTAACTTCGGATGCTGTTAAAGCCCTATTATAAACTTTAAAATTAAAAAAGGTATGGTCACCACCGTTTGACCAAGCAGTTAAAACTGAACCTCTAGAATTTAGTTTTGGATATGTGGTTGGTTTATTTAATACTCCACCACCACCGTTAGCATAATTACCAACATAATCTAACACTAAAACACCATTCACATAAGTTTTTACTGAGGTTCCATTATAGGTCAAGGTAACATGTAAAGTTTCACCTATTGCAACATTATAGCCTGTATCTTGCCAAAACCAAACTACATTAGAAGTTCTCACAGCCCATGACAAATCTCCACCAACATCTCTTAGTTCCCAAGAATCTTCTTTGTTATATATAATGTGGTCTGCTGTACCTGTTGTTGAATCTCTTCTATAAACTAAATCAACTGTAATATAATCTAAAAAATTAAAGGTATTATTAACATAAACAAAATCATTTACACCGTCACAGTTAATTGCACCTAAAAAAGTATTCTCAAAAACTGGACCATTAGTAATTATACCATTATACCCATTTCCAGTTAAATCTGTCCATGTAGTGCCTGTTCCTGGATAACTCTTTTCGTTAGCTGCATCTAGGTATAATACTAAACCTTCTTCTACTATTTTAGGCCCTGCTATTATACTCATATACCATACCTTCCACGTAATGCTTCAAAGTTTTGTTTGATTTCATTAACATCTAAAACTTTATTATAAATTTGTATGATAGATATTCCACCATTATAAATATTTGAAGTATTAAAAGCCCTTCTACCTATTTTCCATATCCCGCTACCACCGAATTCTCCTAAAAAAGTTGTACTATTTGAAAATATACCATTTACATACCATGATAATTCTAAAGAAGTATTTTTAGTTATGCAAATATAAACCCAACCACCATTTGTGATATTTTGTGATAAAAATGATAAATCAGCAGTATTATTTCTACCTATAGAATTTGTATTTAATTCAAGAGAACTAGTGGGGTCTACTCCTATATTACCTCTATCTAATATTCTTCCAACATTTAAAGGGTTACACCAATAACAAATAGTCCAGTTTGTTGCACCATTTATTGTACTGTTTAATAATGATGAGTTACCTAAGTCTACATAATCATCAATTCCGTCAAAGTTTAAAACACCTCTATTTGCATAATCAAAAGAAACCCCATTTATTAATGAGCCAGAAGTGTTAGATTTAATATCTGTCCATGTTGTCCCTGTTCCAGAATATGATTTAGGATTGGCGGCATCAAGATATAATACCAATCCATCTCTAACTATTTGTGGAGAATGTGATAGTGCCATTAGATATCATACCTCCCACGGAAAGATTCTTGTATTTTTTTAATTTCTTGTTCTGATAATGCTCTATTATACACAAGGAAACCTTGAATTCTAAATCCACCATAATTTCCACCAACATATCTTCCCATTTCAAAAGGTCTATTTCCAGCAAGAACTAAATCAAATGCAGAAGCATCTTGACCACGTAAAACACCATTAACATAAGTTCTACCTATCTTATCAGCTGGGTATAAAACAGTGTAAACAGAAAAATTACTTCTCCCATCATAAGAAAAATCATAGTCAGGTGTTCCCCAAAATTGGGCTCTAAAAGCTGTAAAACTAGAACCAAGCCTTAAGCAATAATGTTGTCCTGAAACTCCACTATCACCAACCTCAAACATACCTGAAATATTTGAACCAATTTCCCTTATTTGAGCTATAGCAATTACCGTCTTTGGTGAGTTACCACCGATACCTAAATTAGCTACTGTTGCTGAAACAGAATTAGCTATAGTTCCATCGCAAGAACCAAAATCATCCACACCATCTAAATCAAAAGACTTTAATGTAGAGTTAAAAGATGTTCCATTCTTTAAACTCATGTGAAATCTATTGCCACTTAAATCAAACCAACTTGTTCCTGTTCCTGGATATGATTTGGGATTGGCTGCATCCAAATAAAGAACTAAACCATTTCTTATTATACTTGTGTTATAACTAATTGCCATATAGTTATACTCCTATCAATGTGAATGTTGTTTTATAAGCTGTTGATGTTGCTGAAGTAGATGTTACTAATATTCTTACGTTACCACCACTTATGTCTGTTGTGACTGTAAATAGGTTACCTGAAGTTTTTAAGATAGCATATTCAGTGGCAGTAGATACTGTTCCGTTATGTGTAACTAATAATTCTGAGATGTGTCTATTAACACCAGTTGTTGCTTGAATTAAGAACTTACCTGTTGCATAAGTTGCAACTGCATATGTAGCAAGAACTGTTTGTGTTGTTGATGTTGTTGTTACTGTGGCTGTGTCTTGTAAGTGAACAGCATTAATTTTTAATGAAGTTGCTTTAATAACACCATTAACATCTAATAGTTCAGACGGGGAAGCTGTACCTATACCGACACTTCCGTTTGCCGCTATTCTAACTTTTTCAGTACCTTCTGTATTGAATCTAACAACACCTGCTGATTGACTGTTTTGAATCGTAAATATTTCATTTATTGTTGCAATAACAGAATCATTACCTCCTGCAGTTAAGGTAATAAAATCTCTATCGGATGTAGAGTCAATAGTTGGATAGTGTGGACCAACACGTAATACTGCACCTACAGCTCCTATATGAAGGTTATCGTTAGGAGCAGTTGTTCCTATACCAACTCTTCCGTTAGGCATAATGGTCATACGTTCAGTTAGAGAACCCGAACTAGCTGTTTGGAAACCAATACGACCAGAATTATCAGCACCACTACGAATAGCGTTTATTAAAGCAATATTATTATTTACACCGGCACTATCTTTAATATCAAAACTTAAACCAGAAGCAAACCCATCAACCATGTCAGCTGTGGTTGTATGTCTAATAACTAAACCATTAGAGTTAGAGTTTGTTGCTGTTGATGTTCTTTCCAAAACATGAATGGATGAACTTGAAGCACTAAATGTACCACCAACGTTTAATCCTTTATTGAAAGAGAATATGTCTGCAGTGGAACCATAAGTTAATGTTGCAGTTCCATCTGTTCCTAAATCAACTGTTAAACCACCACCGTCAGAGGCAGCCTTGTTAGGAGCACCTTTAGAAACTGTAATGTTCTTATCATCAACATCCAAGGTAGTAGAGTTTATTGTAGTTGTGGTACCATCAACTTGTAAGTCACCTAAGATAATAACTTTACCTGTTGCATCTCCATAGGCTGATGGGTCAATCGTAAAGGTAGCAGGAGCAAGTAATGTTCCATCTTTCTTAAATGAAATTACATTAACACCTGCTGATTGTAGGTTTAACAGATTACCTGTAGATAAAGCATTAGCATTGTTGACTGTTAACGTTGCTGTAGCATCATTGATGTTACGAGTAAATGTTGGCGATGATTGTATATTTAATGTTGCATAGTTTGAACCATTGATACTTGCCAATGCTGGTGTATATAATTCACCTGTTTCATCTACATAGGCAACTGTGTTTGTTGCTAATTGCCAATTTTGTAAATGTGCACTTGTATTAGTGTCATCTTTATTAACTGTTAAAGGAGTAAAAGCATTATCTGCTAATGTTTCAATTCTAACACCTGAAGAAGTAACATGGATTTCTCCATCACCACTTCCTGCTTTTAATTTACCACTACTGTCTATTACTAATCTTGTTGTTCCATTAACTTTATATTCAGCAAGGTTTGTTGCATGACTTGCTAATGTATCAACGATAAGTGGAACACGAGTTGTCGCACCCGATTTGACTTGTAATTGGGCTACAGGAGAGGTTTCGTTAATACCCACAAGACCAGTGGTTTTAACCATCATTCTAAAAGAAGTATTGGTTTCGTCGTAAATTCCAAAATCACCGTTATTGTTAATGATTCTATAATCACTATCACTATTAGAATCGGTTAAATATATTTCGGGGTAAGCACTTTCTATTCTTAAACCACCAATAATATGTAATGCTTGGTTAGGGGCAGTTGTCCCAATACCTACATTACCTGTATTTGTTAATGTAATTGACCTATTGGCAACGGCAAAGTTTCCATCGCCATCGGTTGTGTTGCTAATGTATAAGTTCGATGAACTTCCTGCGATACCAATTTGACCAGCACCAATAGCAGTTTTAATAACTTTTAATGCTACATTGGTAGAAGTTCCAGCAACATGAAGGTTGGTGGTAGGACTCGCCGTCCCAATCCCAACTTTTCCATCGGAAGTAATACGCATTCTTTCATTAACAACACCACCACTATCAACAGTATGTAATCTTAAAAAAGAAGCACCGCCACTACCTTCACGACCACCACCAATTCTTGTTCCAACATCTGCGGTAGAACTTGGAAACTCAATATAGTTTTCATTGTTTGTCGTTGTGCTACCAGAACCAACACGAATTACTCTTGTAGAAACAGCGGTGGTTGGCGAAGCGATGTGTAGCGAGGCAACAGGACTTGCCGTTCCAATACCAACATTACCATCATCACGAATACGCATTTTCTCGGTATTAAAACTATTTGAACGAGTGACAAAAACCAAATCGCTATCACCAGCAACAGCACGATTAGTTCTAACACCACGAATTTCTGCCATACTCGTTGTGCTATCAATGTTTGTGATAACAAAACTTAAATTAGCATATTCGTTTGTAGTTGTAGAACTTCTACGAATTTGAAGTCCATCATCATTAGATGATGTGACAAGTGAGAGTAATCGAGCAGGAGCACTTGTTCCAATCCCAACCTTTCCGTCTGAAAGAATACGCATTCTTTCAAGGCCACCAGTAGCTTGAGTGGTTGTAGGATTAGTATAAAACTGTATTGATGTAGCAGGATTGGCCTCATAAATATGACCACCAATCATAACATTGTTTTCAGTAGAGTTTGAAACTAATCCAATAATACTTACACCTTCTGGTTCAGCTGTAGATGAATAATGTGTTCCAGTTATAAAACCGTATTTGGTTGTTGCATCTGTTGTAACACCTAATCTAATATTACCACCAGCGATGTTTCCTTGCAATCCTGATTGTAACTGAGAAGTAAATGTTTTAATTCCAGCAACAGTTTGATTTCCTGTTAGTTTTACAACATCACCATCTAAAGCAAAAGCAGAAGCATGGTTTCCATCAAGTAGGTCTGCATCTAATCCTGAACCTGTACCGTCGTTACCTTCGTGCCATACTTTATTTTCTTGTATTTCAACATTACTTGCAGAAAAGTTTACTTTACTGTTAGTATTAAAAACTGTTACAGAAGTAACTGAGGCTGCACCTAAAGTGGTTAAAAATCCACCAGATGTGCTTTGTAAATATCCTGTAAATGTTGCTGTTGTAGAAGGGAAAGTATTTCCTTGATATCTTATAGCAATCCAACTAGTACTATCACTTGTTCGTGTTAATGTTACTAAGTCATATTTTTCTTCTCCAGGTATAGTTTGTTGATATGCCTGATTTGATATTAAAGAACCACCTTGTATTCCAACACTAGCCCCAGAACTAATAACCACATCAAGATTTGCAGCTTGATAATTACCGGTTGTTCTATTGATTTGTAATGTACCATTTACGTTATTGTTAGAAGCATTTCTACACAATAAAATATATTGAGGACTTTCACCCTCTATCATTGAAAATGATGAAAATAAATAATGGTCAGTTAATTTATCATACTTACCACTAAATTGAGTTTGAATAGCACTGGTTACACCTTTAACATAAGATAACTCAGTTAAAGATGGGTAGGTGGCAGTAGATAAAGCACCGATAGCACTTGTTCCTGTCCAATATGTTAATTGATTTGCTGTACCAGTTCCTGTAACTGTTCCAGATGTAGGTGTTGCCCAAACAGGGACACCGTTTGCAACTGTTAGAACTTGTCCACTGCTTCCGATAGCTCTTGTATGCCAACCATAAAAATCTCCATACAAAATAACACCAGTATTAACACCACCACCAGGTGCATTATATGCTCCGGGATATGTTGAACCATATACGTTGGTTCCTTGAAAAATAGGATTAACCCAAGTTCCGTCACCACGTAAAAAAGTAGTGGCATCAGCTGTCCCTGTTCCTAGGCGAGCAGTTGAAAGTATCCCACTTGTTATGCTTGATGCGGCATGGGTATGGGACCCAGGCGTAGGAAGTAACTCAACCCAAGCATTTCCATCCCATCTCTTGAGTGTTACATTTGGCATAGCACACTCCTATCTTTCTATGTTAATTCTTGGAAGTATAAATCACCAGTTACAAAAGTACCCGAAGCTGGTACAGATGCTGTTCCCGTATAAGTACGATTTTTAACTTCTGCCAAGTCATATGCTCCGGCAATTGTTTCTGTATTATCTGTGTTATAATTTGTAGTACCACGAGCCAAACCAATCGCTGCATATAAGTTATTTAACTTCGTTAAAATGTTTTCAGAGGTTGCAGCAGCGGTTAGTTCACCCCAAGTATCATATCCACTATTGGCATTATCTAATGCACCAAGTGAAGCTGTTTTTGATGTTAAGTTAATCGTGCTGTTAGCAATTTGAGTATTTGTAATACCACCACTTGCAACAGAGATTTCGTTTCCAGATTTTGTTAAGCTGGTTCCTGCAGTGATTGTATCAACCTTGGAGGTTTCTTGCCAGCTTGTATCTGTAATAGCTTGGAATGTCCAGTCGTTATAGGTTGAACCACCTTCAACGAACACCATGATACCAGCTTTACTGTCTGTTGTATCCTTAGTCCATGCACCAACAGCAGCGGCATAAATACCGTTTTGTGATGCAGTGTCTTGTTTCCAGACAAGCACTCTTTGACCGGCTGTTAATGTCACACCATCAATCGTCAATAAACCACTTAATGATGGAATGTTTACAGTAGAAGCAGCTTTAACTGGACCATTAGAAGCCCAACGAAGACCGACAGCTATTAAAGCATCAACGTAAGATTTTGTAGTTGCGTGACCAGTTGCAGTAGGAGTTCCAACGGTTACAGCAGTATTGAATGTAGCACCTTGGTCTAATTTTAATTGAGCACTACCTGCTGCAGTAAGTGTAAAACCTTCTTGAGAATCAGCCATGATAAACTGATAAACTGAACCTGAGTTATTCCATAGTGCTTTTAAAACACCATCAATGGAAATGTTTCCAGTACCAGTCATGTTACCAGTAAATGCTGGATTACTCTTTGTTAAATAAGTTCCTGAAAGGTCACCAATTAAAGTTCTATCAATCTTGCTTGCATCTTGAGCAGCGTTTGCAGCATTAATTTTAACGAGTTTATCGGCTGCGTTAAAAGTAGTTAAATAAGTACTAATAGCAGTTCTTTCATCTGCTGTAAGAACCTTATAGTTTGTAGTTTCATCGATTAAGTCTGCGGAAGTTTTAAAGTAAAACTCTACCCATTCCGTACCACTCCAACGTTTAAATATTGACTTTGTTGCTGGCATAATTTATTAATTCTCCTCTTTTTTCAAGACTTGTCCATTTATGTAAACAAGTTCTTCTATTTTTGTATCTGCTGGAAGTCTGATTGCGAGTTTAGCATCCTTTTGGTCTACTTCCTTGAGACCACCCTTTTCATCTGCTAACAAGAAGAATCTTTTGGTTTTAGCCAATTTTCGTTTAAGTTCTTCAAGTTCGACGGCTGTTGGGATTTCTCCCTCAACCATAAACAATACTGGTTGGGTGAATTTTGCTTGGAAAGCTAGTTTGCAAACTGGTAAGCCAACAAACACATCTTCTCCAGGTAAAATCTTAATAAAAGGGAATTCCTCCCATATACCATCAACTACCTTAAAGTTTTTTAATATTTCC
>Ga0208787_1000015_pt1 | contig 86567 bp, 74 predicted proteins | sample Wag4_2014_7_11_FD_187362 | JGI IMG/M metagenome (GOLD analysis project Ga0208787, IMG submission 187362) | Fresh water microbial communities from Ohio, USA - Utica-2 Time Series HT 2014_7_11 (SPAdes) (version 2) | ecosystem: Environmental > Aquatic > Freshwater > Water tank | place: USA: Ohio...
ATAGTACCCGGCTATCATTTCAAAGTTATTTCAGGGATTATTACAAATTTTCACCAGCCTAAAAGTACCCTGTTGTTCCTTATCGCAGCTTGGGTAGGAGAGGATTGGAAAAAAATTTATAAGTACGCTTTGGAAAATAAATTTCGGTTTTTGAGCTTTGGAGATAGTAGCCTGCTGTTGAAAAATAAATAGTTGGCTGTTTAAAAAGGTAGCCTTTTTTTTAAGGACGAATCAAGCAAATGAATGTTGGTTTTTAATTGTTATTTATATAAAAATTACTTATTTTTGAAGATTAGGGCTAATATATCATAAATTACAATGGTTATGAAAGCAAATCAAATTTCAAATTACATAATTAGCCTGGCTCAGAACAATCCTGAGGAAAACCTGACAAATATGAAGTTGCAAAAAATTTTATATTATTTGCAAGGATACCATTTGGCACTTTTTAATGAAGTCTTATTTGAAGAAGAAATAGAGGCTTGGAAATATGGCCCGGTGATTTCTAAAGAGTACTATACATTTAAAGTCTATGGAAATAACTCAATCATCGTTCCTGAAACTAACCATTCCTTTGATTATTTAAGTGATAAACAGAAAAAATTTATTAATAAAGTTTATGGATATTTTCGTCAATTCTCTCCAGTAAAAATGATGGAATTAACACACGAAGAATCTCCTTGGTTGGATACTTATGGTAAATCTCAAGTAATTGATAATGAATTACTAAAAAATAAAAAAACAGAAAGAAAGGAAGCTGCGAGGTTTTTACTCATTGACTATTTATATGATAATGAATTAATTGATTCCTCTATCTCTGATGCTGAGGATATTTATGAATACTAAGGAAATCTGGTGGGTAACTTTTAATCCAAGTGTTGGCGCTGAGATAAATAAAAAACGACCTGCAATTATTGTTAATGACGATACCATTGGTATTTTACCGCTTCGGATTATTGTTTCAATTACAGATTGGAATGAGAGGTATATTACTGCAGACTGGATGGTAAAAATTAAGCCAACGATGCTGAATAAACTGGGTAAAGATTCAACAGCAGATTGTTTTCAAGTAAAATCTTTATCAAGAAACAGATTTGTTAGTAATTAGGTGGAATGGATGAAATTGACTTTCAGAAAATAAAAGAATCTTTAAAAATCATATTTGATTTATAAAAGTGACCCGTCCATATTCGAGCTTATTGGTAAGCGGCAAATTCCATTTCTAAACGGGCTGGAATTTCTCTCGGTGTTATGTCTTGTAAATAAAACCATACCTCCAGTTTGAACGAATTTTTCACAAGATGTTTTCTTGCGTTAATGAGCGTTGGAAATAAATCAATCTCTAAAGCTGGTCTTCTTAAGGCTAGTTCATTTTGATAAAAAACTTCTTCAGCAGTTTGGCAGGTAGGAGATTTATCCTGACATATTCTAATAGATAATTCTCTGAGCCAATAAAAGGAGATGCTTTCATCCAAGGTAACCAATCGCGCTGAAACAGGTTCTATTCTTGTTATTAATGCGGTATCAAGTCCTGCTGGTAAAAAGCTTTTTATGTTCGACGGAACCAGATCTAATGAATACACCCTGGGTAAGATACCACTTAAACCGGAGGGAATATTTAGCCGAATATTAGGGTAATACATGAAAAATGAAACCAAACGTCGGTCACTTCGACAGGAAAAAACGGCTATCAGGCAAAAGAAAAATATGAAAATCCGCACTATACTTTGTTTTATTTGAAATGAACGCAATAATAATTTAAAAATTATGATTTTGAATGAGGACTGATTTTTAATTTTAGCTATATTAGGGAATAATATTTTTATAATGGGTGAGAAAAAATTTAAAAAAGCAAAAGGAGAATTAGGTAAGCAACAATTTGTTTCCAATCTTTTGCAGGACATGCAAGCGCTGGAATACATGTTGCACAATCAGTTTTTTGAAACCGGTATTACCAGAATTGGTGCGGAACAAGAAATGTGTATCATACAAAAAAAATCCTTCAAAGCGGCTCCTATTGCCCTGGAAATCATAGATTTACTACAAGATAAACCTTGGTTAGATACGGAATTGGCAAAATTTAATCTGGAGATAAATCTGGATCCTCGTGTTTTCACTGGCTCTGCACTCAAAGATATGGAGGCAGAAACTAATGAAAAGTTACAGATTATTAAATCTGAATTAGCACATTTTCAGTCAGATATATTACTTACCGGTATTTTGCCAACGCTGCATAAAAATGATTTGGAATCTCATAATTTAACGCCTCGGGAAAGGTATAAGTTATTGGTGGAATCACTTAGTGCTCAGTTATTGGGGCAGGCTTTTGAATTAAGAATTCAGGGCATTGACGAATTATTACTAAGAAGTCATACCCCTCTTTTGGAAGCGGCAAATACAAGTTTTCAAGTTCACTTGCAAGTTGATCCGGAAAATTTTGTACCCTATTATAATATAGCTCAAGCACTAACTGCTCCTGTGTTGGGAATTTCGGCCAATTCCCCTATTGTTTTTGGCCGACGATTATGGCATGAATCCAGAATTGCCCTCTTTCAACAGGCATTAGACGTAAGAACTACTAATGAACACATGCGGGAACGAAGTCCAAGGGTTAATTTTGGTTCCGATTGGGTTCATAACTCCATTTTGGATATTTATCGGGAAGACATTGCTCGCTTCAGATCATTGATTTATCCGGAAACAAATGAAAATTCTATGGAAACAGTACTCGCAGGAAATATTCCCCGATTAAGTGCCCTGCAAGTGCATAATTCAACCGTGTATCGATGGAACAGACCTTGTTACGGTATTAGTGATACCGGAAAACCTCATTTGCGTATCGAAAACAGGGTTCTGCCTGCTGGTCCAACCGTAGTAGATGAAATAGCTAATGCCGCCCTTTGGTTAGGGGCCGTCGTAGGTTGCGCTAAAGAATGGGGAGATATTAGGAAAAAAATGAGTTGGGAAGATGTAAGAGATAATTTTGAGAAAGCAGCGCGCTTTGGGATGGATTCGAAATTTACCTGGTTTAAAGATAAAAAAATTACGGTGACCGATCTGGTTCAACATGAACTCATTCCTCTCGCCAAAGAAGGTCTTGCTTCGCAAGGTATTAATTCAGGAGATATTGATTTTTATATGGATATCATTTCTCAAAGAGCTAAGTTGAATTTGAATGGAGCAAGATGGCAGCTTCGCGCATTTACCAAGCTGAAGAAAGAAACAAGTATGGACGAAGCTATTACGGTGATGACCAGTGCCATTTATGAAAATCAGACATTGGGTAAACCTGTCCATACTTGGGAATTACCTGAATTGAAAGATTTGTTAGATTACAGGCCAGGGAATTTGAGGGTCGAGGAATTTATGCAAACAGACCTTTTTACTGTCTCAAAAGATGACCTCATTGAGTTGGTAGCTAAACTAATGGATTGGAAAAAGATCAGATATATGCCCGTGGAAGATCAAAAGGGTAATATTTGTGGATTAATAACTTCCAGGTTACTCCTTAGGTTTTATAGCCAAAAAGGTATTTCTATTAAAGAAGGAAACAAACAGCATACGGTTGAGGATATAATGATTAGTTCCCCCATTGTTATTGAACCTGGAAAATCAATTATAGAGGCGCTTCATATCATGCGCGAAAAGAAAATTGGCTGTCTTCCAGTCGTTACTGATGGAGAACTGATAGGTATCATAACGGAAATGGATTTTCTTCGTATTTCTGCCAGATTAATAGAACGTTTAGAACCTTAAAACCAATTTAAATCAGCTAAAATTTTGTTCCAATATCTATAATGGCTCCCATTACAGACGAACGACGCAACTATAATGAGATGATTATGTACGTTACTATTAAGAAACTAAAGGGTTGATTTTTTCATTCAAGACTATTTTCCACACGCTATATGAATGAAATAGGGCAATAAAAATATTACTTATAATTACAGGATTGGTAATAGTACCAACCATTAGAGGACTCAATAATTTGTATATAATTTGAACGGATAAAAGCGCCATTACAAACTTGGGGTCAAATTTGAACAAAAGCAGAGAAGAAAAAATAAGGATAGCTAAATAGATAGAAAGCAAAATGCCTCGGGCTGGCGTTTCAATTCCATACGAATCAACTGCCCAATTGGCCTTCAGAATTATTCCTGAGCAAACAGGAATTAACACTAGAATATTAAGCACTAGCGATATTTTGGGGAATAACATGGTATTCATTTTTAATAAGTTGAAATTAAAAATAAAGTTAAAACCATAAGGCGATGTTTTAGTTTATAACTATCAGGAAATTAAAGGGTTGAACTTCGAGAAAGTTTGCAAGAAAAACTTCAAAGAGCAGGGTATTATTCTATTGATTATTCTACTGCCTTATTAATCATTTTTTGTCTGTGTATGATAAATTCGTTTGTATAATGTGATAATGCTGTGAAAATCAAGATTAACAAAATAGTAAATGATAATGAGCTACTGTTAATGCCGAAAAATGCAATGCTCCAAATGATAACAATCCATTGAACAAAGTAAATATTTGTCACGCCTTTGCTCCAGCGAAATAGTAAATTAAAAAGTCTGTTCTCAGGTAAATTGTCTAAAATTAATTTACTTAAATATAACCAAAATAGTACAAACCCGCACATAAATAACATGGCACCTTGACGGCTATGATAGTAGTCATTAAAATGATATTGATAATTATTATATGAAATGGCAACGCCTAATAATATGACTAATATTCCGGCAATACCAAAGTGTTTAAATATTCTATTGGAATCATTTGAATTTTTTACTGTTTCGCCAAGAAACATTCCTAAAAGAGGAAATGTAAGCCAAGGGAAAACAGGAAATGCGATTTTATTTGCAATAAAACTAAACTCTATTGGCTGGTCTCCCCAAAACAGTTCTAATACTTGGTCTATTATTGGTATGCCTAACTTTATTCCCCAGAGAAATGGTGAAATCATACTAATGACAAATGCCGACAATAATACAAGGTATTTATCGACATTAAGCGCTTGAATAATGGCCATTATCATTAGGGCAATACTGGCAAACTGTAATATGTCAACGGTAGTTAAAATCGTGTATTCATTAAATTTTTCAATGGGGAATGTTTTTACAACATCCAGTTTTAGGTTAGTAGCCAGCGAAAACGGAATTACCCCCCTTAGGATATTTAAAACGTAACCGCTCAAAAAAATTTTAAACCCACGTAAGAGTTTTGGTTTTAAATCTGATTTACCAGAGTATAGGAATGAAAATCCCATCAAAGTCATAAATACAGGTGCGGCGGGTGGCCCACCCAGAAATTCAATAATTTGTCCGAATAACGAACTTTTCACTTCTTGACTGGCAAATACCTCAAGCGTGTGAACAGCAATCATAAAAAATACGGCCATTCCTCTGGCAAGATCAATAGATAAAAGTCGATTGGTTTGAGTTGTTACGTTCATTTTTAGTAGCATTTTTTAGACTGCAAAAATGATATGCTGAAAAATGATTTCAATTGACAAATGTCACAAAATTATTTTGCGCGCAAACGACTCAATGTTTCTCTGGTAATGCCAAGAAAGGAAGCGATATATGTTAAAGGAATTCGTTGGAAAAGTTGAGGTTCTTTGGCTAATAATATGAGATATTTATCCATTGAATTCATCATTTGAGAAAAGTATATCTTATCCTCTAAAAATAGGGCGTACTCTTCAATTATTGCATTGATAAAATTTGCAACTTGAATGTTAAAAAACATTAAAGGTTTTATTTGTTTTAGATTAATTGAAATTAGCGTACTATTTTCAACCAACTCGATGGTTTCTTTTGAAGGATTATCATTAAAATTTTGCAAAGACCCAACCATATCATTTTCTAAAGCAAACCAGGTATTCACTTCAATACCATCCTTCAGAAAATAACTTCTCACTGCCCCTTTTATAACAAAATAAGCAAAATCGTGTCGTTGATTTTCTTTAATAAGTACGTACTTTTTATTCAAATGCAAGATTGACAAATGGCTACATATTTCTGCTTTCGTATGGTCGGTTAGTTGTTGACTGTTGGAATAATGGTCTATAAAATTTTGGTACAAAAGGTCCATTTTGAAGGGTATTTTATTTCAACAAAGATAGAGTATTGCATTTTTTTTGAAATACCCAATTTTGAAAAAATAATTGATGCAAATCCTCTAACTTATTGATAGACATAAAAAAGCCATCATTTCTGATGGCTTGTCCAGTGTGGCTCCCCTTTTCCTCGAAAGATGCAACTATAACGCGATGATTGCATATGTGACCATCAGGAAATTGAAGGGCTGAACCTCTTGTCAATTTGAAGGATGTTTAATATCGAATCCCATAATTATCAATGCCTTATATTTTTATCAACAAAAAGAATGTGAATTAATGTCGCACATAATTGACATTATGTAAACATTGTATATCTTTGTGAACATTAATTCAATTAAAATGAAAGAAAAAAAGAGTTTTTTAAGTGTTGTTTGGGCACTTATCTTTTCAACGAGCTTTGTAGGAAGTGTCTATTATCTCTCAAAAGGATCCGTTTCTGTACCAATTGCGTTGTTCATTATTGTTATAAATTCTATTTTGTTTGGCACTTATACATTCAAGTTTATACAAAGTATAAAATCACTTGACGAAGTTCAAATCAGAATACAATTAGAAGCCGTATCCTATGCTTTTTCACTATCCTTGATTTTGGTTATGATTTTGGGAATGGCAGGATTAGTAAACGGCTTGGGATTGAACAATATTAGTTATTTGTATATTTTCCCTTTGTATTTCTTGTTCTATCTAATTGGGTTATTCATTTCAAAACGTAAGTATCAATGAAAAATACGATAAAAGTAGAACGAGCAAAAAAAAATTGGACACAAGCAGATTTAGCAGAAAAAATAGGCATATCAAGACAAGCAATGAACTCCATTGAAACTGGAAAGTTTGTACCATCTACCCTTTTGGCTTTAAAATTGGCTTATGTTTTTGGAACGCCAGTAGATGAAATTTTCAAGTTGGAAGAAACCGATCTTGAATAACAAAAATTAATTAAAAATGGAAGTAAATTCAACAAACAATAAGTTTTTCCAACTTACTGAAAACGGACGCCAATTGGGTGAACTGATTTATGAAAATTCATTTACCCAAATGAAAGCGGAAATTAAGTTGCCCAATTCAGAAGTTTATAATATCGTACCCGTTGGTTTTTTCGGAACGAGTATAAATGTAACCAAAGACGGAAACAAAATAGCTAGCCTTTCGATGAGCTGGAATGGTGAGATAATTATCACTTTTCAAGATGACAGTGAATATGCCTTGAAATTTAAAGGAATATTTCATAATCAAGTGTTTCTTGAGAACACAGATAAGGAAAATATTATGTGCTTTGAGCCTCATTTTAATTGGACAGATGCTCGTTTAGATCAAACAATAACTTATGACATCAAAAACGAAAACGTGTCCAAAGATTATTTATTAATACTACTTGGTGTATATTCAACAAATTATTTCATAGCTACAATATCAGGAGCTAATTCAGGAATATATGGCGTGATATAAACAATAAACAGGTAACAAGGTATGGCCAAAACGTAATATTCATCACTGCTTTTTATATACCTAAACACCTTGTTTAACAGCTAAAATTTACAATTAAAATAGAACTTCTCTATGATTCCAGCAAGGTTTTGCAAAATTGTAGAAATAAAAAGAAGTCAAAAGTGACCTATTTTCTAATTTGGCTCCCCTTAAAGACGAAAGATGCAGCTATATTGCATTGATTGAGTTGGCTACTATTAGGAAATTGAGGGATTTTACTCAATGAAAAATTTCAAAATTTGAATCAAATTAAATCTTCCAGGATTTTTTTTATTTCATTCTTTTCATTCGAGGTAATCTCATTCCAACTCTTACCTTTTAACCCCATTTCAATAGTGTAGAATATATTAAGGTGTGGAGATACTCCTACTTTTTCTAATTTCTTTTTGATTGTCCTATAATCTGATTCTATCAGGTCTTTCCTTGAATGTATTCCAATCAAGTTCATTATTTTGACCATATATGGACCGAAGTTCTTTATTTCATTAAGGTCATTCATAAAAAAAGGGTTACACTGTACAAGTATAACCCTTTTACTTTTGTATTGCTCCCCTTTTCGACGAAAGATGCAACTATAATGCGATGATTGAGTATGTGACTATTAGGAAATTGAAGGGTTGAATATCTTTATTTTTTATCTCCCTTCAGTTTCTGAGCGACATCATCATAATACGCTTGAGTTAGTTTATCTGTCCAAATAGTTGGTTTTGAACCATCATATAAAGCTAGATAAGTAACTAAACTTTCTTTACTTGCTGTATGCCAATGCTCTATATCTTTTGGACATCTCACAACGTCACCCTTCTTAATGATAATTGGTTCTTTACCCTTTTCTTGATAATAGCCTTCTCCTTCCAAAATAATAAGTACTTGAGGTGTGGAGTGTTTGTGCCAATCGAGTGTGGAGTTTTTTCTAAATGTTGCTTTGGTAATATTATAATTCATTTCACTATCCCCTTGAAGTACACTACTTAACCAAGCCTCACCAATATAATGTGTATTAGGAGCCAATGGCCCTTCAGGTAAAAAAGAGGTAACCGTATATTGGGTGTTTTGTGCAAAACCAAGTAATGGTAGAAGCAAAAGTGATAGGAGGGCAATTCTTTTCATTTTTATATTCGTTTGATTATTTAAGTACTGAAGTTAATCAAAGATAAACAAAAAAGCCATCATTGCTGACGGCTTTTTCTTTTTCGCTCCCCTTTTCTGGCTCGAAAGTAAAATCTAAGCCTCAAATTTATAGAGCAATTCGTAGTATTCCTCCAACATTCTTTTTACAGCAAAAGGTTCTTTTGTTTGCAAAATACTTTCCCGCATCATGTCCATCCATGCTGACTTATTTTCATAGTAGGTAGGAATAACTTCTTCCAACAATACTTTGTACAGCGCTTTTAAATCATGAGCGTCCTGAATCTCCTCTTCTTCATGCTCAAAACCATCACCAAATTGCCATCCAGTTACACCGTGTACACATGCTTCCGGCCACCATCCATCTAAAATACTTAGATTTAATACACCGTTCATGGCTGCTTTCATCCCAGATGTTCCACTCGCTTCTAAAGGTCTTCTTGGATTGTTTAACCAGATATCTGAACCACGTGTAAGCATTCTTCCAATGGAAATATCGTAATTTTCAAGAAAAACCACTGCTTTTGGATATTTCCTGGACATTGCCACTAAATTTTTAACAATGAGCTTTCCAACGTCATCCAGAGGATGAGCTTTACCTGAGAAAACGATCTGGAATTTTTTCTCAAGTAATAAAGGTTCTATAATGGACAAATCTGAAAATATAAAGTCAGATCTTTTATAAGGTGCGGCACGTCGGGAAAAACCAATAATTAATTTTTCCTCATCGAGACGAACGCCATTTTTTGCTTCTATAAAATCAATGAGCGCCCTTTTATTTTGTAAGTGAGGTTCCCAAAGATCGGATCCATCTTCTGCGGCACGAATCATTGCATTGTCCACCCAGGTAGGTAAGTGAATGGCATTGGTGATAGCCAGAATGTCTGCTCTTTTATCAACCTCAGCCCACATTTTATTAGAGGTTTCGCCGTGTAATTGGGCTACACCGTTGGCTATTTTTGAAAGCCTAAGTGCACCGATGGTCATGTTAAATGGATCTCCGCCGCCTAAAAAAGTTAATTGAGCTCTTGTTAAGTTAAGATTAGCTCCCATGTAGATGATTTTATCTATTGGGTGCGATTCATTGCCTTGTACTATAGGCGTATGGGTGGTAAAAACAACTTCCTTTTTAACCACCTCTACGGCTTTTTCAAAAGTAAGTCCTTCATCCTCCATTTTTTCTCTTAACAGTTCAAAACCTGCAAATAAGGCATGACCTTCATTAAAATGATAAATATCAATAGGTAAGCCTAAGGCTCTAATAGCTTTAATACCCCCTATGCCAAGCACAATTTCTTGGGCAATTCGCTCCTCACCGAACCATCCATAAAGCTGCCCAGTAATCCATGAGTCATGATTGTCAGGGATATCCGTATCTAATAAATATAAATCAGCATTTCCAAACTGGTTTAACTTCCAGACTTTGCAGTTAACCTTTACCTTTCTAATATCCACGGTAACGGTAATGCCGGTATCTTCTAAAAAGTCATATTTATAATTATGATAACTATCGTAAGCATTTCCTGAAGCATCAATTTTTTGTTCGGTATAACCTTGTTTCCAACGAATACCAATACCAATAATGGGGTATTGGTGATCGTGAGCACCTTTTAAATAATCACCGGCCAAAATTCCCAAGCCTCCTGCGTAAGCTTTAAAACGTTGGTCTATGCCATATTCCATGCAGAAATAGGCTACATTTGGATTTTTTTCAGAAGACATACTATTTGTTTGATATATTCTTTAATACAAGGGCGAAGATAGAAATTCTTACTTAATATTCCGTTTTCCAGGTACCAACATTCATTCTAATTCCTGTTCTCCAATAAGCATCTTTAAGTATTGGGTTTGATCTTTGTTTTTCAATTCTTGAAAAATAGCCGAAGTCCCAAAATATCTGATGCCCTAAAGCAATGCGAAGATCTAATGCGATGATGTTAATGTCGGTATTCAATCCTTGTCCGGTGAAATTATTAAATTCCTGCGGCCTTTTATTACCATCGGCCATTGGATTTCCTCCATAATTCTGGTTTTGTTCATCTAGGCCTTTATTGATTCGGAAATATTTAGCGTCCAGATGAATTCTTCTATGTGGTTGATACTGCATTCTAAATAGAGATTCCTTGAAATTTGCACCCAATGGATGCGCCAACATTTGAGCATGGTGTGTGTAAGAAATGTCATCGGCTCTATATTGTGCATAAGTGTAAGGTCTGACCACGTTATATTCATATTGTAAATCAAGTTGCTTAATGCCAAGGAAATCTATGTATTTCAAACCACCTTGAAGTCCCCATTTATTTCCCCACCAGCCCCTTTTTTCCACAAAAAGCTCGTTAAATCTAAATTCGTCAAAGATAAATTGCCCATAAAGTTGTACAGATTTGAACAGATTCCATCGGAAATCACCGCCTATGAGTATGTTATCGGGACTCCCCAGCGAGCCTTCGGTTACCCGATATAAGGCAAACGGATTGAGATAAGTTAGCTCAAAGCCATTGGCTCGAGAAAAAATAATACTTTCAAATAAACCAGCTTCCAAACCTGGCAGAAGCTCGATACTTATGTGATGAGAGGCAAAATATTTCCTGGGAACGAGTCTGTCCCGGGTAAGATTTGAGGAGGAAGCCGATAATTGGCCATAAATATTTTGAAAATGTATTTTCCAAACTTGCCAGTTCAACTTTAGATATGGATAATAAGTGGCTATATCAGAGAGTAAAAGGGAACGATACCCATTTCCTATTTTATGGTTGCCAAAGCCCATTTCTACGTTCAAAAATTTACTTATGTTAGCACCCCAGATACCTTTTCCATTGAGAAAATCATACCTGTAGGGAAACCCAATTATTTCTGGGTAAGCTTCCGTTTTAACCCAGTGAGCACCAGGAATAGTCTCGTATTGACTATATAAACGGTCTATGAAAGAGGGAAAAAATGCCTGCGTTTCTAATAAGGTGAATGCAATGTAAATACGGTCCATATTGGCACGAAAATCAACGCCTCTTTGATTGAAAAAATAGGATTTTTCCCCCATTGGCCCTGCTTGTAAATATAATATTGGATTTAATCTGAGTGATAAATCAGGGGTATTCACCTCAAAAGCATGATATTTTCTAGGGTAAAACCAGGAAAAAATGCCTTTTTCAGGGCTAGTGTAGGTGGAGTCTGCCCAATCATTATTGTCATTTTTTAACCAAGCTATATTAGCTCTGTCAACTGCGGTCAAATCGGAGAGAGAATCTAATTGTTTAGTGAAATCCCAAATGACTTTTCGTTGATAATTTTTTAAAGCTGTATGGGATGACAGGCTAATGCCCGTCTTAATTTGAAGTCTTTCAATCCACTCAATGCCAGGATTATCTAATGGAATAGGCAAACCCTGGGTGAAAATAGGAAGCACGTATAATGTCAGACCCAGAAGTAAAGAAATTTTTAGACAACCTTTGAAGTAGTATTTTGGCATAAAGGAATTTTAATGCAATATCAAAGGATATTATTAAAAATTCAAATTTACATTTATTTTAAATAAAATGTTTTAAATAATTTGATAATTAAAACAAATTGTATATTTTTGTTTAAAATTAAATGAAATGGCAAATGAACTTAACCTATATAAGAGCCGAAAAGGTTCTTATGCTATAACAGCTTCAGAATTGCATGATCTGTTAGATTTTAATCCTGGCATGTTTACGATTCATATAAAACGATGGTTAAAAGATAGTTACATATTTGACAATGACATTAGAAGGCCTATTGTTTTAAAAGATTTTAGCGTTAGGCTGCGTGCGGAAAATAAGGGTGTTACCGATTATTTTCTTTCCTTGCCTTTAGCCAAGCAAATAGTTTTACATTCTGGGGCAAAAAACAAGTTGGAAATTGCCAGAAAAATAATGAAATATGAATCTGAAGCGGTTGTTTTAGAGGAAAAAGAGGTGTTAAATATTTTGCAATTAGTCCGCATTATGTCCAGGACATCTTATCAGGAATTGGCCGAAAAAATGCATTTTGCTTATTTCGAAAGACAGAATAATACGCTGGAGTGGGGAGATTATAGAACGGCTATGATAAATAATCATGCTTCTTTAGCACACAAATTATTTATGCCGTGGAATAAAAAAACAGCGGAAAATGTAAGGAAAAAGTGTTTGAGCCAGCAACCTAATGAATTAATTCGTATTTCGGTGATGGACTTTTTAATCTCAAAGGGTAAATCGGTTCTCTATGCCTCAAAAATGGCTGGTTTAGCAAAGGATTTTGCCGATGAGTGGGAAATTTCTATCTATGAAGATAATGTTTCAGCTCATTTGTTTGCTCCAACCTTAGATACTGAAAAAATGAACGCCTTGCTATTCGCAACCTCAGCATAATAATTGATATTGTCCGCCGCTTTTCGATTTATTTTTGTATTTTTCCGATAAATAAAAAAATGATGTTCAAAAATAAATGCTCTTTAATATTACCTGTTTTGTTAATGGTTCAAATAGGTTTATTCGGTCAGGATGGAATGAAGCAAAAGCCAGTCTCTCTTGACGTAGGTGCCAAACCTTCATCAAAGGCAGTCGTTCTTTTTGATGGGACAAGAGAAATGCTTGATGAAAAATGGACTTATTGGCAAGGACCAAGATTAGCCGCAACGCTTCCCATAAAATGGTTTTTGGTCGATGATCCACAAGGGCCTGGTAAAGTGTTAAATACCAACGATCCTACCGCCGCAGGTGGAAAATACGGAACAGCAGATATAGTTACTAAGGAAGCTTATCGTGATTTTAGACTACATATTGAATTTCTAATTGTTCGTCCTGGCGGGAATAGTGGTGTTTATCTTCAAAATAGATATGAAATTCAAGTGCTGGACGGAGATTCTACAAAACATGGCATGGCTGCCATTATAAATGAATCTGATTCGCCGTACAAAGAATACAGAGGTATTGGGAAATGGAACGCTTATGATATAAATTTCAGGGCCGCAAGATTTAAAAATGGTGTTTTAACAGAAAAAGCCTTGGTTACCGTCTATTTTAATGGTAAAAAAGTTCATGTTAACTGGCCTATTCAACAAGTATGGGGTGGCCCTAATTCCGGTATCGATGGTGGAAATAATATGGGTAAGGGAATTACAGATGTTCCCGGTGGATTGAAATTACAGGCCGAAGGACATGATGTCCTTTATAAAAATATCTGGATTGAAAGAATGGATATAAAGAAGCCAAATACTGATTTTTAATTATTTATTCGTCCATGTCTTTACCTCCTGATTTTAAATCTCATACCCTGGATTTCGACCTGGTTGCTGAGTATCCTTTTTCCGCGTCGGACAATGCTTCTTTTATATCAAGTGAAACGCCTGAAAACGCCAAAACTGTTTTTACCAACGATGATCTCAAAGAGGTTAGTCATGTAGGATTTTGTGCTGGATTACCTCCTTTTTTGGGTGGTCCACATGCAACCATGTATGTTCAGAAGCCTTGGACCATAAGACAATATGCAGGATTTTCTACCGCCGAGGAAAGTAATGCCTTCTATCGGAGAAATTTGGCGCAGGGACAAAAAGGCTTGTCTGTAGCCTTTGATTTAGCTACGCATAGGGGCTATGACTCCGATCATGAGCGTGTAAAAGGAGATGTTGGTAAAGCAGGCGTTGCTATTGATTCGGTTGAGGATATGAAGATCTTATTTGATCAGATTCCACTCGACGAAATGACTGTTTCTATGACGATGAATGGTGCGGTTATTCCCATTCTGGCCTTTTATATTGTGGCTGCTGAAGAACAGGGCGTAGCATTGGAAAAGCTTCAAGGAACCATTCAAAATGATATACTAAAGGAGTTCATGGTGCGAAATACGTTTATATATCCGCCAGAGCCTTCTATTAGAATCATTTCAGATATTTTTGCCTATACAACGAAGAAAATGCCTCGCTATAACTCTATCAGTATTAGTGGGTATCATCTACACGAAGCAGGGGCTCCTGCAGAACTGGAACTTGCCTACACACTTGCAGATGGTCTGGAATATGTCAGGGCAGGGTTAAAAGTAGGGCTTGACATTGATGAGTTTGCACCTCGGCTTTCTTTCTTTTGGGCTATCGGTATGCAGCATTTTAATGAAATCGCAAAACTAAGAGCGGGCAGATTGCTTTGGGCTAAGTTGATGAGTGATTTTAAACCAAAGAATGCTAAGTCTTTATCTTTAAGGACGCATTGCCAAACGTCAGGGTGGAGTCTAACGGCACAGGATCCTTTTAATAATGTTTGTAGAACTACCATAGAGGCTCTATCGGCTGTTTTTGGTGGAACACAGTCTTTACATACCAATTCCTTAGATGAGGCAATGGCATTACCCTCCGAGTTTTCTGCTAAAATAGCCAGGGATACTCAGATTTATCTTCAAAATGAAGCGGGGATCACACAAGCCGTTGATCCTTTTGCTGGTTCATATTACATAGAATCACTCACTCATGATCTGGTGGTTAAAGCACTCACTTTAATAGATGAAGTTGAAGCGCTAGGTGGGATGACAAAAGCTATTGCGCAGGGTTTGCCAAAAATGAGAATTGAAGAGGCGGCAGCTAAAAAACAAGGTAGAATTGATACCGGCAAGGATAAAATCGTAGGGGTGAATGTTTTTCCTTCTGAAAATGTTCCTTTAATTAATTTGTTAGATGTAGATACTCAAAAAGTTCGCGATATTCAAATTGAAAGACTTCAAAAAGTTAAAGCCAATAGGAATAATCATGCGCTTGACATGGCACTACGTGAACTTGAACAAATAGCCATTTCAGGAAATGGAAATTTATTAGAGGGTGCCGTTAAAGTAGCCAGACTTAGGGGTACCTTAGGTGAAATATCTTATGCCCTGGAAAAGGTTTTTGGTAGGTATAAACCAGTAAATCATACTATTTCTGGTGTTTATGGAAAAGAACTCGCTATGGATGCCGATTTTATTCATGCCATGGAGCTTTCTGACCAATGGGAAGCATTAGATGGTCGACGACCAAGAATTCTTATTGCTAAACTGGGACAGGATGGTCACGATAGGGGAGCAAAAATTATCGCAACCAGTTTTGCTGACGTTGGCTTCGATGTCGATTTAGGTCCCTTGTTTCAAACTCCCGAGGAGGCCGCCCGGCAAGCCGTTGAAAATGATGTTCATATTTTAGGTATTTCATCTCTAGCCGCAGGACACAAAACCCTTGTACCCCATACGATAGAAGCTCTTGCTTCATTCGGTCGGTCTGATATAAAAGTTATCGTTGGGGGGGTAATTCCTCCAGCAGATTATGATTTTTTATACCAAGCCGGGGTCAGTGCCATATTTGGACCAGGAACTAAAATTGCCCATGCTGCCAGTACTTTGTTACAACTAATGATTAAAGATAAGTTGAATTAAATGGAGCGAATACATTCTCGAAGTTTATGAGTTGTTAAAATATGATTATCGGCTAAATAAGTTTATGGTTAAGATTTGTTTTTGTTTATGATATAAAGATTTTAGTAATCTAAATGTATTTTCCAATGCATTTACAAAAGATTATGGAGTTAAAACCTCACCTATTTCATTTTTTTGCAGAATTACAGGCTATTTGGAAGGAATCTAAGATTTACCTTACAGTGAATCGGAAAAGGACTAAAAAAGATTCTGAAAATGAAATCCTACATTTTAGATACGCAATGGATAATGATTGAATAGGGTAAAATGTCAACAAAATAATAGGAACAAAATTATTATTTAAAGTTAAGTGTATTAATTAGATTAAAGTGTTTGCCTGACTTGAAAACGTGTTATTGGGAGCACTTTGACCCGAAACATTAGTTAGTTGACATAATATTTGAAATATTTGCAGCTTTCAATGACTTTATCGTAATATTGGGTATCCTTGTATTTTGTTTTCAACAGGGCAAAATACTTTTTTTTGTTAACTGTTTTGGTAACATGTGACATTTTCTGTTCGCAACGCGCAGCCATAAAAGTAGCCCTGGCACTCAATTCTTTATCTGTACTCATTGAAATGGCTCTTTCAAAATAGCCTAAAGCTTTTGATAAATCAAGGTTTTCTCTGTTCCCGTTAGCGAAAAGCGGGTGTTCCACCATGTCTGAAGAATTTTCTAACCTTTCAGCCTTAATGCTTGAGCCGCTTCGGAAATAATCTAGGACGTTCCATGCATAACCAAAATAGGACATGTTATAAAGGCCAAGTCCCATTTTATAGTAGTATTGAGGACTTTCAGTTCTGTTGGCTTTAATGTCATACTGTAGTTTTAACATTTCAGCTACAATTTGAGGTTTGGTTAATTGTCTTTCATTTGATTTTACCGGACAATGGACACATTCATTTAATCTTTCAATAAATGGATTTGATTTTCCAAATAATTCGATATCAGCAAGGGAAATTTCTTCCCATGCCTTTTCAGCGGCCTCCCATTCATTTAAGCTCATTAGCCAGGTGGCATAAAGTGCTTGAATTTCAGTATTGAATTGCTTTTTTGAAAGAACAATGAGGCTCTTCTCAAAAGGATTAATAATTTCCTTTTTCGCTAATTCTTTTATATCACGAATAACCTCTTCACTGGGATTAACTTTTACGGCATTAAATCCATACCTATATAAAATGGCAAGCCCTGGATTTCCATTATTTTTCAAACTTTGAAAAACCTGTTTTGATAATAATGCGTGTAGGGTAGGGTATCTGTTAAACACTTCATTTTCAGATTGAAATTCCCAGATACGTTGAGCTACTTCCTCATTTATTTTTTCCCACTCTTTTATTTCAATGGCCACATTGAATATGGCTATTTGTTCTAAAAGGGCTCTAGATTGGGTATAATCCTTAGCTGCATTAAAGGCCAATTTAGCTTCAAAATAATCGTTATTTAAGTATTTTAAATACCCTAATGCCAGAAGCCAGATTTCCAGATGGGCTACTTTTTTTTCATCAATGACTTGTTTTACGAAAGTTTCGAGCCGCTTTATGTAATCAACTACTGGCTTTTTTTCTTGTTTTTCTATTTCCTGAATGAGTATAGATTCTAAATAGTTGCTTTTTGGATGAAGACTGTAAATGTTAATCATTTCATCGACAGCTCTACTATTTCTAAAACTGGCTCTTAATGCATACAAAGCAGTACGTTCCTGGTCATTTTCACACAAAGAAAGAGCGTTTTGCCAGTCATTATCTGTTCTGACTTCAAAGCTTAAAAAGGCAGATTCTCTTTTTGCGGGACAATGGTGAAAAACTCTGGCGTAGAAATAAGCGGCTTTTGCTCTTTCTCCCAGTGCTTTTAGTGCGCCTGCATAATGTCCCTCAATCCAATACTGAATAGTACTTGGTGCATGATTTATTTTAGGTGTAAAATAGTTGTATAGGTATTTTACTTTACTATATTGACCCGAGTAATGCGCTAATCGTATGATTTGGTAGGCCATTCTTAATCTGATATAGTGAGATTCAATGGTTAAAAATTCTTTTGTACCCTCTTGAATCAATGTTTCCATATTTTGAATATCTGGTTTTCTGGTTCCCCATGCATCCTTATCTGCTGTAACAAATGGTTCGCATTTCTTGGCAAAGATTAGATATTCAATGGTTTCGAGGCACTTGTTTTTCACCAAATGTCGGGCAAATTTATTGGTCCTTAGGTAGCTGATTAATCCTGTATTTTGAATTACAGCATTCTTTAATTCTTGTAAATCAGATAAGTCAGATTGGTAAATTAGCCATTCAATATCGGAAAGAGGAGCTACTTCGCAAAATCTCTCATACCACTCGTTAATATTTTCATTGGGTTGAAGGATGGTTTGCTTCCCAAATTTTAAATATATATCTTTAAAAGAGGTGAAATAAGGGGAAGCAGGAGCGGTTGGATTTACTATAAATGACTGAATAAGAGGAAAATAATTTAAATTTTGGGGCTTAAACTGGCACGCTGAGAAAATGGGTAAGGAATATAGGGAAAAGAAGAGGACAAAGAAACTATGAGTGTGTAATCGCATAATCTTTTCTTATCACTTTGTTAGAATTTCTATTTTATTTCTTCCCAAGATGACATAATTTTCGTTTTCCAGTTGTTTTAGTAACCTCGACACGGCTTCCCTGGACGCATTTAAATCGTAGGCTATTTCCTGATGAGTGGTATGCAATATTTTTGAATGCAATTTTTGCGCTTTATTTTGCAAATATGCAAGTAAACGCTCATCCATTTTTTGAAAAGCGATACTATCAATTGTTTTTAATAGTTCCTTCATACGAAGTTCGTAACTTTTCATGACCCAATTGCGCCAGCTTGCATATTTTGACATCCATTCATCCATGTACTTTGAGGGAATACTAATTAACATGGTATCCTCTTCGGCGATGGTTCTAATTTCACTTTTTTTATTCATCAGGCAACAGGTAAATGACATACTACATGTTTCCCCATTAGAAAGGTAATAAAGAAAAATTTCATTTCCGTCAGTGTCTTCTCTTACCGCCTTGATTAACCCTGAAATAATGAGGGGCATACTTTTTATGTAGCTTCCTATATCGAGAATGATTTCACCACTTTTAAAAGTAATAACTTTGCCAACGGAAGCTATTTCATCTTGGAGTGATTTTTCAGCCAATTGAGGGTATTCTGTCCTTATATAGTTTAAAATTAGGGAGGTATCCATTTTGTTATAATGATAGCTTAAAAATCACTTTTCAGTTGGCGGGTCATATTTTACCATTAAATTTAGCCAGATAGATCTGGATAACCTGAAAATATAGACAAAAAATAAAGCTAAAACAGCAATTAACGCTGCAAAAGAGGCGGTAGTACTCCATTTAAATATCCAATGTAAAAGTAAAACAAACGCAATGGAGAACCAGCCTGTAAATATGTAAGAAATAAACATGGCTCCGTAATAGAAACCAGGTTCAGGAAAGAATTTTTGTTCGCAGTGATCGCAGGTATCATTCATATCAAAGGGTTTTGAAAATGAAAAAGTACCCGTTGGATACAAATCACCTTTCGCACATTTTGGACACTTGAACGCGAATGTGGTATAAACCTTGTTACCTTTTTTTGCTTTGGTCATAATTTATTTCTTTTTTGCTATTAGCTGCACTAAAGCTGCTTTACCTTGATGGAAAGGACCTTCATCAAGGACTCTTTCTATTTTTACTAAGTGTAAAATATCCATTGATTTGAAATCATTTGCCAACTGATCTACATCCATTAACATATCTTTCTTTTTTGGGCCTCCCGAATGTAATGCTATCTGATCTGTATGAAAGGCTTCCAAACAAATCAATCCTCCGGGTAAAAGCGAGGAAATGACAGATGCATGGAAAGTAGTTCTCTCAAAAGGAGGTAGATGTACGAAAAATAAACCCACAACATCGTAAGTTTCAGGCGTAAAATCGAACGATGAAATATCGGAGGTAAGGTATTCAATGGATACATTTTTTTCGCTGGCTAAAAGCTGTGCTTTATTTTTAGCATCTTTACTGAAATCAAAAGCGGTTACCTGATAATCATTGAGTGCAGCAAAGACTGCATTTCTTCCTTCTCCTTCCGCAGGAAGCAGTAATTTTCCGGGGACGCGTAATTTTTGATGTATGAAATCTTTGAAAAATGTATTAGGTTCTTTACCGTAAACGTATTCTTTTGAGACATAACGTTCATTCCAAAATGATGCATCCATATTCTAAGAATTAAAATAAAAAAAGGCGGCATAAAATCAAATACCGCCCTTTTTATTTTTGGTGCCCAGGACAGGATTCGAACCTGCACACCCTTACGAGCACTACCACCTCAAAGTAGCATGTCTACCAATTTCACCACCTGGGCAGATGGACAAATTATTAAGATTACAAAATTAAATAATTAGACCGATAAAAAGCACTAATCGCTTTTCTTTATTTTGATTATTTGTGGAGCCCATTGGATATGGCCGCATTACGCAATCTCTGCAGGAAGGGAGATGCAAAAATAAAATCATGAAGTATTTCATTGTCACTAGACATGATTTCATCTTTATTTCCTTGCCAACAAATTTCACCTTCATGTAGAAGTATCACATTTTCACCAATTTCCATCACAGAGTTCATGTCGTGAGTGTTTATGATGGTAGTCATATTGTTTTCAATGGTAATATCTTTAATCAATTCGTCAATGACTAAAGAAGTTTTTGGGTCAAGTCCTGAATTGGGTTCATCACAAAAAAGATAAGAAGGGTTTAAAACTATTGCCCGCGCAATACCTACTCTTTTCTGCATACCACCACTTAATTCCGATGGAAATTTTGCATTAATCCCATCTAAACTAACTCTATTTAAACAGGTATTTACCCGGTCAGACTTTTCTTTTTTAGTCATTTCGGTAAACATATCCAGTGGAAACCGAATATTTTCTTCTACGGTCAAGGAGTCAAACAGAGCTGAGCCTTGAAAAAGCATGCCTACTTTCATCCTTAAAGTCCTTAAATCCTTCTTTTTTATATGTAGGAAATCTATCTGATGGTAAAAAATTTGCCCTTCATTTGGCGCAATTAAGCCAACTAGTAGTTTTAAAAGCACTGTTTTTCCCGCTCCTGATTTTCCAATAATTAAATTGGTCTTTCCAGGTTGAAACTCGGTCGAAATATTTTTTAGGACAGGAGTATTTCCGAACGATTTATAAATTCCGCTAATTTTTATCATAAGTCTTTGTACAGCATATTAAATTAAAACTACAGCAATCAGATAATCTGACAATAAAATCATGATATCACTAATAACCACGGCATTAGTGCTTGCCTTTCCCAATTCTATGCTTCCGCCTTTTACGTTGTAACCTTGATAACAAGAAATGGAGGTGAGTAAAAAAGCAAAAACAAATGATTTAACAAACATCATGAAAACATTGTAAGGCATAAAAAACGACCTTAATCCCATGACAAATTCTTGTCCGGAAAGCAATCCAGTTGGAACCGATGCAATAAATCCTCCGCCAATACTCACAAAAGCCGCGATGGCTACTAAAATGGGAATGATTACCACGGCAGCTAAAACTTTTGGCATTATGAGGTAGGCAGCGGTATTAACACCCATGATTTCCATTGCATCGATATGCTCTTTCTGACGCATACCACCTATTTCAGAAGCCATATTCGAGCCAACCTTTCCAGCTAAAACCAAGCAAGTAATGGTTGGCGCCAGCTCTATAATAGTCATATCTCTCACAACGTACCCAATATAATAATCGGGCACTAAAGTTCCATCCAGCTGATAGGCAAACTGAATGGCGGTGACTGCCCCTATAAATAGAGAAATGATAAAAACTATAATGAGGGAACCAACGCCAATGTCATGCATCTGTCGAATGACTTCCTTATAGTACATTGACGTCTTTTCAGGCTTTGAAAAGGCGTTTCCCATCAAAATAAGGTACTTTCCCAGATGATTTAATAATTTAGTTATTACCACTTTCCTTTTTTATTAACGACGAAACAAAAGTTAAAATTAATTAAATTAAACAAATAGAACCCGTATTCAGTTTAAGAAATAAATAGAAATAATGCCAGTTGCCATAATTACAGGCGCTTCTAAGGGTATTGGATGGTCAATAGCTAATAGATTTGCTGAAAATGGTTTTGATTTGTTGATGATTGCCCGGGATATCGAGTCACTGCAGGCAAGAAGCAGGGAATTACAACAAAAATTTCCTGCTCAGCGTTTTTCTACTTTTTCGGTTGACTTAATGGATAAATCTCAGTTGAGTTCTCTTTCGCAGTTTGCTTTGGCGACCTTACCGTCAATGGATGTTTTAGTGCTCAATGCTGGCCTATTTGGTATGGGCGAACTACTAAACCCTTATGACAGCCCCAATCTTGATGATTTTATGCAATTGCACGTACTTAGTAATCATTTTTTATGCCAAAAATGGCAGTCCTCTTTTAAACAAGGAACGCATATTTTTTCTATTTGCAGTGTTGTTTCTAATGAACCCCGTTTAGATAGTCCAACATACAGCGTATCGAAAGTAGCTCAGTTAGCCTGGACAAAAATGCTTCGTGCATCGTTTTTAGAAAGGGAAATTAAAGTAACAGCGGTATTACCAGGTCAAACATTAACTTCTTCCTGGGACGGCATTCCTGTGGAAGCAAACAGGATTTTAGTAGCTGATGCAGTAGCCGATGCTGTTTGGAAGGCCTGGGAAATGCCTGGAAATACCGTTATAGAGGAAATAGTTATTCGTCCACAAAAAGGTGATTTAAAATATGTCTAAAATTTTAATAACAGGTACAAGCCAAGGTATAGGTTTTGAACTTTTAAGTCAATTCCTGCTAGACCAAAACCATAAGGTAATAGCTATTGCAAGAAAACAGCTGGATCAATCCATACCTATTTTTGACCAGGCTATAAAGGAACATCGTCTTTTTCCTTTTGAATTAGATTTGGTTAAGGATGATTTTCATCCGTTAGCTAATACTTTAAATGCTATAAAAGGTGTGGATATTGTCATCAATAATGCTGGTTTTTTAGTAAATAAACCCTTTGTGGAACAATCGGAAGAAGATTGGCAAAAGCAATTTGATGTGAATGTTTTTAGTCCTGCAAAGCTGATTCGTTTTCTTTATCCCTGGCTTCTTTTAAGTGGAAATGCCCATATCGTTAATATTACTTCTATGGGTGGATTTCAGGGAAGTAGTAAATTTCCTGGATTGAGTGCATACAGTGCTTCTAAAGCTGCTTTAGGGACATTAACTGAATGTTTAGCCGTTGAATTCAGTGGTAAAGGTATTTCTGTGAATGCTTTAGCGCTTGGAGCGGTACAAACTGAAATGTTATCACAAGCTTTCCCAGGCTACGAAGCACCCATTAGTGCTCATAAAATGGCTGATTTTATCACTAATTTTGCACTGAATGGGCATCAATTTTTCAACGGAAAACAGATTCCTGTGGCTTTTACCACTCCCTGACGATTTCTTGCAACTAAATTTTTGGAGAAAATGATTCGGCATTTGATGGTTTATTTTCTAATCAGGACAAAAAGTAGCAACGTATTGACATTGGTATGTTTTTTTTAAGTGGATGAATTTTAAAATTTTAAAACATAATTTTAACTCACTTTCTACCAAAGAGATATTCTCATAAAAACTTTTTTAGAAACCCTTTTATATCAGAATGATATGATAAACAATATATTTTTTATTGCCATGATACTATTTTCCCAGGTTATATTGGGTCAGAATATCGAGGGATTTTCTTTTAATGATTATCCAGCAAGGGAGATAACAACAAAAAAAGTGCCAGTAAACCTTAGTAGTCATCCACTTGGGTCAAAATATAAAACCGCTATCACAGAACAATACAATAAGGGTAAAATAAATTTTGGTGGTCATTATATCGTGGTCCTCTGGGGCGCAGGAGCAGGTCTGTCGCTTGGTGTTATGGTTGATGTTTTGAATGGTAATATTTATAAACTACCATTAAGCTATGAAAACAGTTACCGTGGAACTTACCATGATCAGAATAACAATGTTTTATATGAAAAGAATAGCCATTTATTCATTTGCTATAAATCTAAATCAAATGAGATAGATTATGATAAAGTAGATTTGGATTATTCTTTCTATCGCTGGGATGAGGCGAAAAAACTATTTGTGCTAATTAGTAATAAAAAAATTACGACGAATGTCATTGTCGAATGATTAAAAGTGTCCACTGGAGAGAAGTTTTTAGAAGCAGTGTTTCATTTTATTTTTAACCAGTAAGTAAATTTGATGTCAACCATTCAAAATTTGTAAGTTGCGCTTAAAACGAAACTTTTTTCAAATTATTTATTTGATTGATATTTGGCAACGCAGAAAATGGAATTAATTATTCAAAACATTCCGAGCAATCCAAACGTCATTTTTATTAGATTTAAAGGGAACTGCATCTGGAAAAACGCTCAGTATATTTTCTATGGGAGGCTGTTGAGCACTAAGAACATTAAATAATAGCAAACCGTTAGGCTCTAAACATTCTTTTAAGGCTTCGAAATAATCTGTTGAAAAGAAATCTAAGGGCGTCTCATTATCATTGAAAACATCAAAGCAGATGAGGTCAAATTTTTCCTCGGTATAAAATGGAAAGGCAAGGGCATCAGCTTGAACAGTACTAATGGCTGAATTTAAATATTGCAGTGTATATTTTTCTGCCAGATAAATGATGTTTTCATCTATTTCGATGGCTGTATAATAGGCATCAACGCCCATTTTTTTTTCTAGTAAATAGGGAATACTACCCAATCCTAATCCTAATAAAAGCACCTCTTTTTTGCGCTTAATTTCAGGGGACAGATGAATAAACACATCGCGGAATTGAGAATAGAGATCATCCCAGGAGTAAATTGCCTGTTCGGAGTATAATTGAAAGCGACCTTTATGCAAGCAGACGGTTAGGGGTAAATCATTTTGACCTAAGACAGTTTCCAATGGAAATTCAATCAGATGACTAAGTATTTTTTTCCAATAGGGGACAGTAAATCTATTTATTTCTCCCAAGGTCTTTGGTATGAGGTAATCTCAAAAATTTTAAGTAACAATAATCTTTGTTGAAAGTTAAGTTCTGCCTGTCTTCTTGTCATCATTTGTTCAGCGGCACGAAAGGCATTTTCAGGAGAGAAAGTAATACCTACCCGTCCATTTTCTGATGCTGCAAATGATGGGATAAAGCGAGGAGCAATACCAGGTGTAATTGTATTGGCGCAAATACCTGTTACAGAACCGGGAGTAAAAACGGTTCCATTGGCTGTTTTTGTATGATCGCCTAAAACTGCACCCATAGATTGTGTTCCTGTAAGGATAAATTGTTCATCGCCTTCATTCCACATTTCTATTTCATCGTATGTGTGTTGCACACTGGCGGCCTGAGTTCCCGCACCAAGATTACACCAATTTCCTATGATACTGTGACCGAGGTAACCTTCGTAAGACTTGTTACTATAACCTTGAAATAAAGAGGATTCTATCTCCCCACCTATTTTACAAAAGGGACCCGTGGCAAAAGGCCCATAAATTTTAGCGCCCATTCGTAAAATGGAATTTTCGCCCAAAGCAAATGGACCCCGAATAAAACAACCTTCCAGGATAGAAGAATTTCGTGATAGATAAATTGGACCTGTCGTTGTGTTGAGGTAAGAACCCTGAATGGTTGCTCCTACCTCTATAAATAACTTATCGGCGGGACCGATAAGTGTATTTCCCGGAGGTAATGGCATCGACTTACGCATTTTACTAAGTAAACGAAAATCGTCGATAATGGCGGCTTCGTTCAGGAGAATTAAATCTGTAAGTGAGCTTATTTTTAAAAATGGAGTATCTTGAAGGTCTTGAGCATCAAGCTCTTCAATGGCCTCATCGTCTATTAATTTGCGCAGCTGCTTTTGGTCAAGTTTGGCCACTACCAATTGGTCTTCATGAAGGAAGGCCTCATTAATATCCATTTGCCTAATCAACGCAACCAATGCGTCAGAAGGCAATACCGCGCCGTTAATTACATAATTTTCTGTATCGTATTCGAGCGGATATAATTCAGATAGATAGTCTTGCGTAACCACACTCACTGGAAATCCCAGGTAATGTGACCATTTCTCTCTAATAGTTAAAAGTCCAATCCTTAAATCGCAGACAGGTTTTAAGTGAGTAAGAGGTAAAAGATTTTCGCGAGCTTCGCCATCGAAAAGAATTACTTGCGCCATACTTTATTTTTTGGCATTAATTAACACACAAAAAGTCCCAACCGAAGTAAGATTGGGACTTTTAAGTTTGAAAGAAAAAATTAAATTTCTTTATTAAACTTAGTATTCCCGAATTTCTTATTGAATTTATCAATACGGCCTGCCGTGTCAACAAATTTCATTTTACCAGTAAAGAACGGGTGTGAGTTGTTAGAAATTTCTAGCTTAATTAATGGGTATTCATTTCCGTCTTCCCATACAATAGAATCTCTTGTATTAGCACAACTTCTTGTTAACCAAGAAACGTCACAGGAAAAGTCCTTGAACACAACCATTCTATAATTACCTGGATGTATATCCTTTTTCATCGCTGATTATTTTGTCTTTCAAATAAAGTGCAAATATAGTACATTTTACAAAAAATAAAAACCCTTTCTTTTTATTTTTTATTGTGACGCATTTATAAAAAAAAAGTCCTAAAATTGTGTTCCTAATTAAATAATTGCCAATAAAAACCTAATATGAAAACCACGAAGGAAGAAGCCTTGCATTATCATGCAAAAGGAAGGCCCGGAAAAATTGAAGTTATTCCATCAAAAGAAACGGCTACCCAAAGAGATTTAACTTTGGCTTATTCTCCTGGGGTTGCAGAGCCATGCCTTGCTATTGAAGCAAATCCTGAGGATGCTTATAAATATACAGCAAAAGGTAATTTAGTTGCCGTTATTTCCAATGGAACCGCGGTGCTTGGATTAGGAGATATTGGTGCCCTCGCAGGAAAGCCGGTCATGGAGGGAAAAGGTCTTTTATTTAAAATTTATGCTGATATTGATGTTTTTGATATCGAATTGGATACAAAAAATGTAGACGAGTTCGTTAGAACGGTCAAAATTTTGGAACCTACTTTTGGTGGAGTTAATCTTGAGGATATTTCCGCTCCTGAATGCTTCGAAATTGAGGAAAGACTCAAAAAGGAGTTGAATATTCCTGTCATGCACGACGATCAGCATGGAACAGCTATTATTAGTGCCGCCGCTTTGTTAAACGCACTGGAAATTGTCGGAAAAGATATAAATTCTGCTAAAATTGTCGTGAATGGTGCTGGTGCTTCAGCCATCTCATGTTCCAAAATGTACCATGCACTGGGTGCGCTAAAGAAAAATATTTTTATGTTCGATTCTAAAGGGTTGATTCACCCTGAAAGGACAAACCTGGATGGTAAAAAAATTGAATTTGCGAATAATCATGCGCCATTAGATATTTCTTTAGCCGATTGCCTTCAAAATGCTGACGTATTTATAGGTCTTTCAAAGGGGAATGTGCTCAATGGGGAAATGATTAAAGTAATGGCTAATGAACCGATTATCTTCGCTTTAGCAAATCCTACCCCGGAAATAAGTTATGAGGAGGCGCTCGCTTCCCGCCCCGATAGTATCGTGGCTACCGGTCGCAGTGATTATCCTAATCAAGTGAATAACGTGTTAGGATTTCCTTACATCTTCAGAGGGGCGCTCGATGTTCGCTCGAAAATTATTAATGAGGAGATGAAACTTGCTGCCGTTTTGGCACTCGCCGCATTGGCAAAAGAACCCGTTCCAGATAGGGTAAATCTGGCTTATGGAAAAGATAATATGGTGTTTGGAAAAAATTATATTATTCCAAAACCTGTCGATCCCCGATTGATTACTACCGTGGCTCCCGCTGTCGCTAAAGCGGCCATGGATTCCGGCGTTTCTAAATTTCCAATTACCGATTGGGATGCTTATAAAATGCAGCTCTCCAAACGCCTTGGCTTAGATAATACCCTCACAAGAGCCATTATTAATAAGGCAAGGCAAAATCCTAAAAGAATTGTGTTCGCAGATGCTGAAAATCCAATGGTTCTTAAAGCTGCAAGAGAAGTTATTGAAGAAGGTATCGCTAAACCTATTTTATTGGGAAATGTGGAGAGGATTAATCAGCTTATTCTGGAAAATCAACTCAATCTGAATAACCCTATCATCATCGATCCAAAAATTCCTCAGTCTGAGTCCGAAGCAAATCTGCTTTTGGAATACGCCGATCGCTTGTTTGAGAAAAGACAAAGAAAGGGTACCAATAAATCGGAAGCTCATGATCTCATAAAAAGACGTAATTATTACGGTGCTATGATGGTGGAACTGGGTGCCGCTGACGCAATGATTGGAGGAATGACCAGAAATTATCCGGAAACTGTGAGGCCTGCTCTTCAAATAGTTGGACGGAAAGAAGGGATCAAAAAAGTGTCTGGTATGTATATTCTTATGAGCAGATTCGGACCGCTTTTCCTGGCAGATACCACCGTAAATTTTAATCCTTCCGTGGAGGAAATTGTTGAAATTGCTGAATTAGCCGCCGACCAAGTGACTAAGTTTAATATTAAACCTCGTCTCGCTTTACTTAGTTACTCCAATTTTGGCACTGCCGATGGAGACGATCCTGAAAAAATGCGTCGCGCTGTGCAAATATTAAAAACCAGACATCCAGAAATGATTGTAGATGGAGAAATGCAGGCGCATCTTCCTTTTCATCAGGATTTGTTGAAAAATAATCACCCGTTCTGTAGCCTGGCCGATGGTAATGGGGCAAATATTTTGATTTTCCCTAATCTCTCCGCTTCTAATATTGCCTATAATCTGGTGAAAGAGATAGCGGGTATTGAAAAAATAGGACCTATATTGATGGGTTTGAAACATCCGGTGAATGTGCTCCAATTAGGTAGCTCTACCAGGGAAATTGTAAATATGGTGGCTATCTCTGCTCTTGGTGCCGGTTAATAATAAACTATAAATGTGTACTTTGTCATGAAATATAGCCTTATTCCATGGCAAAGTACATGTTGTTTAATTTGTGCAAAATATATTTAACCCTAAAGTTGCCTTTCTATTTTTAAGAAATTTATTTTATTTAACTGGCTCCTTTACGGAAGTCCATAAGACAGCAGATATTCCCAGACATGCTGCACAGATTAAGAAGATGATTCCTTTATTTTCGGCCTGGGTAATAAACTCCCCAATAATAAGGCTGCTGACTAACTGTGGTAAAACAACGGACAGATTAAAAAGACCCATAAACTTACCCATTTTTCCTTGTTCCACCTTTTGCGACATAATAGCAAAAGGTAAACTAACTGTTGCAGCCCAGCCTATGCCCAAAATAGACATCATAACATAGAGATTAAATGGGGAATTTCCCCAGAAATAAATACCCAGATACCCAAGAGACATCGTTGTAATGCTTAGTAAATGAATTTTAACCTTTCCCCATTTTTCACTTAAAGGTTGTAGGAAAATGGCAGGTAGAATGGCTGCAACGGCATTTAATAGAAGAAATGAAAGAGAAATAACCTTACCCAAATCATTTTCTGAAAGGAAATTCATCTTGTTTTGAATAAATGCAAACATATAAATAAACATCGTCTGAATACCCATCCACGTGAAGGCATGAGCAGCCAGAATTCGCTGAAACCCTATTTCGTTACTTCGTTGATTAGTTACTTCGCTTTCGGGTTGTTTTAGTACCTGGAAAATACCATATACGGTTAATAAAAGGCAGGCCCATTCTAATATGCCGGGCGAAAGGGATTGGCCACTTAGTTTTTTAAACATACCCAATGGTGCGTAAGCTAAAAATCCCCAAAGAGGCTTGATGCTAAATAGGGCAGAAATCCATTTGTTTTTATCTGGCGTTGCACTTAAAACCTCCTCTTTTTCACTCCGTTTTTCTGGTTCTTTTATAAACCAAACAGGGATAAAGCTAATGAGAAATACAATAATGGCACCAACGTAAATTAGCATAAAATTCCCCCAAATCGCCCCGATGGCATAAGCGCCTACGCCAAAAGTGCCGGAAATAGTTTGCATCCATGTGTAACCTTTTGTCCTTTCATTGCCAGAAGGAGTAACATCGGCAATAATAGATCGGGTCGGATTGAAACTGATGTTTATGGATAAATCGAGGGTGAGGGCAATTAAAATGGCTATTCCGACAACGCTTTCAAATCCCAGGCCAGTTGAAATAACACCTATAGAGGGTAGAGCTAACAGCATGAGTGCGGATAGTGTTCCGCCAATGAGTATAAAAGGTCTCCGCCTTCCACCCCAAAACCAAACTTCATCACTTATCATTCCTACGATCACTTGTCCGAAAATACCTGCAATGGGGCCAGCAGCCCAAACCAATCCTATTTCATGTATAGCTAAATTGTATTGAGTGCTCAATATCCAGCTTAACGCGGAAATCTGAACAGATAAAGCAAAGCCCATAGCAGTGGATGGTAAACTTAGGATGGCATAAAAAGCAGGGCTAAGTTTTTTCTGAATGTCTAACATGCTATTTTATTTTAAATCAAATAATAAATTCGTTCGGGGATCCAATTGAATAGTAGACGGTTTTGCCTTTATTTTTCTTGAAAAGGTGGTATTTTTATCGCTAACATGTAGCGTCAAGGTTTCTACTACGTTTTTTTGTGTATCTAAAAGGGCAATTTCCAATGGAAATGAAAACAAAGAATCTTGAAGTTGTGTAATGGACAGTTGTAATTCTTTTTTGCTCTCATTCCACTTCCAGTCATACTTTATCTGCGGATGACCAGATTGGTAGAACCACTGTTTGAAAAATTCTTGGAGAGATATACCGCTAACTTCTTCCATAACACGCTGAAAATCTTCTGTTAATGCATTGCTATATTTAAATCTTGCATAATAGGTTCTCAATCCTTTCCAAAAAAGTTCATCCCCTGTTTTCATCCTTAACATGTGTAACACCCAACCTGCCTTTTGATAAGTATTTGTGCTCAAGACGGTATTTATGTCCTTGACATTCAGGTCAACAATAGGTGTTTTTATTTTTTCAAAATAGGAAATAATCGTTTTTTTTTGAGACAATAATTCTTGAATCCGTCTTTCTTCACCGTATCTGTCCTCTAAATAAAGGACGGTACAATAGGTTGCAAAACCTTCACTTAACCAAACATGACGCCAATCGGCTTCTGAAGCTGAATTTCCAAACCATTGATGGGCTGTTTCATGAGCGATAAGACTTTCCCTTTCATTTTTACCATTGACAGAATTTTCAAAATAAAATATAGCGCCTGCATTTTCCATGCCACCCCATCGGGTTTTAGATTGCACATGAGCTAATTTACTAAAGGGAAATGGTCCTATATTTCTGGAAAACCAGTCTAAAACTAAAAGGGATGGTTTAAAGTCTGAAAATCCTTCCGTTCGGTTTTGCGGAAATACGTAAACAGACGATGGAATTCCTTGTACTAGACCGGAATGTTCCACGGCAAATCTTGCTACACCGATGACCATAACTTTGGTAGGAAGCGGTACTTTTTCCTTCCAATGGGTCGTTTTAAATCCTATGCCACTTGGATATTCCTGTGTTTTTTCCCCATTGCCGACTACCTGATAGTGTTCTGGTGCAGTAACAATAAATTCTACTGTTGCTTTATCTAAAGGATGATCATTACTTGGGAGCCATTGATGAGCTCTGTTTGGCCAGTTATCGCCAAAAAAGGTTCTGTCACCGAATTTGTTTTTACTGATTATCAGACCATCTTCTGGAATACCCCGATAACTTATTTTAAGGGTTAATGAGCCACCCGTTATTCCTTTTTGTGGCAATAAAATATGAAGTAAATCATTTTGGTGAATAAATTTCAAGGGAACACCTTTGTCATTTTTGACATCATTTACCTTCATTTTATCTGAAAGATCAAGAATGACCGTATCTATTTCTGTCCTGAATCGAACTAAAATGGTGGCCTCACCTTGTATTTCATCCGTAGAATCATTCAAAGAAAGGGCGAACTGATAATGAGCAATATCTTGGGTGAAATATCTATCTGGAATAAATTGCGCCTGGGCAAATAAATAAATGAGCAAAAACGATAAGGTTAGAAAATGCTTAGAATGCCTCATGAGGATAGGTTTGCTACGAATATAAGCGTTTTATCTGCTCTTTTTCAACAAAAGCTGTAAATCTTCCAGCGTATTTGCTTCAGCTACAACTTTATCTTTTCGCCAGCGAACCATTCTTGGAAAACGGAGTGCTATCCCAGATTTATGTCGTTTACTTTCTTGAATTCCTTCGAAAGCAATTTCAAAAACAAGTTCTGCGGTAACTTTTCGAACTGGACCGAATCGCTCCAGGGTATTTTTTTTAATCCATTGATTTATTTCAATAAATTCTTTATCCGTCAAGCCTGAATAGGCTTTAGTGAAGGGGAGTAAATCGCCTCCCTGGGAATAAACGGCAAAAGTAAAATCAGTATATAGATTAGCTCTTCTACCATGGCCTGACTGTGCATAAATTAAAATAGCATCCACGGTAAATGGATCTATTTTCCATTTCCACCATTCCCCCTTTTTTCTTCCTGCAGAATAAGTGGAATGTTTATTTTTTAGCATGAGTCCCTCACTTCCATTTTCCGAACTCCCTTCCCTTAATATTTTTAACTCGTCAAATTCCTTAAAAGGCAGGACAGGTGAAAGTTGCATGGACAGTGAGGAATCAATAGACGCAAAGAGTTGATCTAACAGGGTTCTTCTCTCTATAAATGGCTTTGACCGAATGTCTTTTCCTTCCCATTCCAGTAAATCATACACTCTAAAAACCACAGGATTTACTTTCAGGATAGCGGGCGTTATTTTTTTTCGGGTTATTCTGGTTTGGATATGTTGAAATGGCAAGATTAAACCATCTTTGAATGGAAGAATTTCACCGTCAAAGACCGTTCCGGGAGGAATACTAGAGATTAGGAGCTCAAATTCAGGGAATTTATCGGTTATTAACTCTTCCCCCCGGGACCAAAGGAAATAATGTCCATTTCGGAAAATGGCCTGGCCTCTGATGCCATCCCATTTATACTCAGCTATCCAATCGGATGGTTCTCCTTTCAAATCAGTCACTTCATTTATGGAATAGGCTAAATGGAATGGAAATGGGCGGGAATTGGAACCTTCATTCTCGTCACTTTCTATGAGGGACTTGAAAGAATAAGTCAGGGGCGACCATTCGCCCATAAGCTTTAATGCAATGTCATTAGGTTCTATATGCGTGAATTCTGCTAATGCTTTTGCCATTAATTTTTGTGAAACGCCGACTCTAAATCCGCCGGTAATTAGTTTATTAAAAATAAAACGACTAGAAGTATTTAGTGAATCCCAGGCGTAAAAAACTAATTCGCGTTGTTTATCTTCCTCCATTTTATCCAAAGAAATAATCAGTTGAATCCATTCATTCAGCGATTTCTGAACTTCCACGGTAGGCGGAGGTAAAAGAAGAGCGATAGTTTCCGATAGGTCACCTACAATATGATAGGATTCTTCAAAAAGCCAGAGCGGAATATCTGCTTTTTCAGCGGCCCAGCGCCTTAAATTTTTAGTTGAAACCGTTCTTTTGGGTCTTCTTCCCGAGAAAATGCCAATCATCCACATTTTATCTTCATCGGGGACGGAAGATAAATAATCAATGAGCGCTGTTACCTTTTCATTGGTTTTGGTTGTTTCTTCCAAACAAAGAAAAAGCGATTCAAAGTACTTCATCCCCTTCGAAATTAGTTTCCAAAGGATGGGCATTCAGCCCTTTATCTATCAGCCATTTTGATAAAATATCAGTATATCCATGCGTTACAAAAACATTTTCAGCCCCGGTCAGGCTTATGGCCTCGTTGAGACCTCTCCAATCGGCGTGATCGCTAAGCACGAAACCTTTATCGGCATTCCGTCTTCGTCGTGCGCCTCTTAGTGCCATCCAACCGGATACCACTCCATTTCGGATAGGTTCAAATTTTTTCAACCAATTGGAATTTTGCACAGCGGGCGGGGCGATTATCACACCACTTAGTAAATCGGCTCTGGTTAAATGCTCATTCACAGGAATGGTGTTTTTTAAAGAAACACCCTGGTTTCTAATTACATTCAATACAGCTTCAATGGTACTGTGGGTAAATATTGGACCTACACTTTCAGGCAGGCCTTGTAAAATGCGTTGTGCCTTTCCCAGCGAATATCCATAAAGAATACTTAAATGATGGTTATTCCTATTGTTTTTGCACCATTCTTCCATTTCATTAAAAACCCATTTTTGATCTTGCCAATGGTAAACAGGCAGACCGAAAGTAGATTCGGTAATAAAGGTATGGCATTTTACGGGTTCGAAGGCCTCGGAAAAACCGTCATTGGCTGTTTTGTAATCACCAGAAAAAACAACAATTTCCCCTTTATATGACACTTTAATTTGGGCTGAACCTAAAATATGTCCCGCTGGGTGAAATGAAAAGGAGACCCCATTGATTAACTTTTCTTCTCCAAAGGGTAAAGTTTGAAGATTAATCTCTCCCAGCCGATATTTAATAACGGGAGCGGCTGTGGGTGTGCAGAGATAAGAAGAGGACCCCCAACGAGCATGGTCTGCATGCCCATGGGAGAGGATTGCTTTTTTTACAGGTTTCCAGGGATCTAAGTAAACGTCTGCTTTAGGGCAATATAACCCTAAAGCAGTATGTACAAGTAATCCCTTTTTATTCATGTCTATCAATAATCAAAAGAACGAAGCCATTTAAGACTTTTTTCAATATTTCCAAGTGGGGTGCCGTATTTATGGTTATCCTGCTCAACGAAAAAATGTGTCAATCCAGCTGTTTTTTCTTCTTGGAAAATGGTCGTCCAATCGATAACGCCATCACCGACAGGAGCAAAATCGCCGGAGTCTTTTTCCATATCTTTAACATGCCAAAGAGGAACCCGCCCTTTATTTTGTTTAAAAAATTGAATGGGATCCAGGCCTGCTTTTTTTATCCAGTAAATATCAAGTTCAAATTTCACCAGATCATCTGCCGTATTTTTCAAAAGCACGTCCATAGGTATTTGGCCATCGAGAGGAATAAATTCGAAGTCATGGTTATGATAAGCCATGGTAATGCCGTATTTTGAAGAAATTTCACCCGCTTTGTTTAATATATCGGCTACTTTATTGTAATCAGTTATAGCTTTTCTTTCATTAGGCATCAAAAAAGCTACTACCATATATTTCTGTCCCATTTTAGCGGCATCCTCCACTGCTTTTTCCCATTGATTCACAGGAGTTCCCCAGGCATTACTTCCTTGTCCAGACAGATAATGAGCACTTACTACTTTCAAACCAAGGTCATCTGTGATTTTTCTCATTTCAGCAATTGATTTGCCAAAATACTTCCCTTCTCCGTAACCAAAGAGCTCGATATTCTTATAGCCTATTTCAGCAACTTTTTGCAAAGTACCGACTAAATCTTTTGCCATTAAATCGCGCAGGGTATAAACCTGAATGCCAATATCTTTTACTTTTTTGGGAAGCGAAAAGGAGGTATTTGATTTAACAATCAAAGAGGTGAGTAAAGCACCTGCGCCAAGATTCAAGAAATTTCTTCTATCCATGGTTAGAAAATTAGTTGTTAATAATGGTTGTTTTATGTTTGCGTATAACCCATACGCATGCGAGTAAACTTAAAAAAAGGCCTAAAAATTCTCTGGCATATTCAATCGTTGGTATTTCGGCCTTCATAGACTGGACTATACTTGGCATTCCATCCTTCATCCATTGAAATATTTCAGGTAAAATCACTGCCATACTTACCAAACAGATGATAGACATAAGGATAGCCAAATAAAATGCAAATTTATTTTTAATAGCCAAAAGGATGTAAATTAAAGACATAACGTCGTAGAAAAGAATCCAGATTAATGGATCTGGGTCATTCCACTGAACTAGAGCAAAAAGAAAGAAAAGGCCGGCAATGACAAAATAAATTATTTTTTGAGACGTGAACATTTTGGAATAGCATTTGTAAATCAATCAATACAACATACAAATTAGGATATTTTGACAGAACACCTTATTTTTTAGCAGTAAAATTCACTCTATAGCTTAAAATAGGTATGATACCCAATTGTTTTTTTCCTAAAATCTTTTGTTGTACCCGATCGTAATAATTATAAACAATGTGATTTTCGTTGCTAGCATTTTGAATGTCGAGAGAAAGCATATTGCTTCTTCTGGCTGCGTTCCATTTTCTATATATCCTAAGGTCTAAACGGACATAATCATCAAGTACCTGATCGAACCCATTTTCCAAAGAAAACACGCTGTTGCCGACGGCCTTTGAAGCATCAAGATCGATGGACATTTCCCGAAATCCACCTCTGGCAACGAATCTCGCATTAATTCCAAATTGTCTTAATTTACCCTTTCTTTCTGTACCACTCCATTCCTTTCCAACGGTAGCGTTTAGTAGATATTGGTGATTAAAACGTCCCTCTCTCCATATATTATCACTGCCTAGGTATTTAAGCTGACCAATATTAAAATTAATTAAGCTGTAGAATCCATTTTTCCAATAGACTCTATTTTGAAGAGAAGTTCCGAACTGGAAGGCACGACCCTCACTAACCAGCGGAAAATTAATTATTTCTTCCAACACATTAAGCGCGGAAAATGCGTTAGCCGCATTGGCGCTTATGGGTACTTTGTTTATAAGGCTACCATAAAACTGGGCACTCCAAACCTCGGTATTTCTGACCTTTTTAAAGGTTAAAGAACCCTGCCATAATTTAGTAAAGTCAAGGTTTTTATTTTGATCATATCCAGTTCCAATATAAACCTGGACAGGTTGTAATTGACTGCTTTTCCCTAAGTTAAAACTCATGGACGTTTGTTTGGATAACTTTCTGGTAAGTTCCAGACGAGGTTCAGCGGAGAAGCTATTATTCCATGTAAAATATAGAGAATGAAGGCCTAAGGTACTCTGCCATTTTCCTTTTTGATATTGAAATCCGATATATGGCGCTATTTGAATACCAGACATAAGGCCGTCATTTGAAAAAGCACCCTCTGTGAGCGTTCTTATTTGTTTATTGTAGGTAAGATTCAGTCCAGTGAGAAAATCAATATTACCGTTTAAGGTCTTAGTAAATCTGGTATCACCGCTTAATTTTTCGGGTTGCCAAAAATCATAGGAAGAGGAGAAAATGGCATGATTGGTTACCAATGGATTAGCTTCTCTCAAAAATTGGCCCGATGAATAGATCCAAGTAGAAGATAGTGCACCATTAAGATATCGTGCTCCAAAAATGCGATTTGAGGAGGTGAAATCTATGGAAAAAGGATCTTTTTCACTTGCCCAGGAGGTACTATCAGCACTTCCTGAAAACCGGTTACTACTGCTGCCTAAAATACCAAATAACTGTAAGGAGCCCTTTTTCAGAGGTAGGGAAAGATTCATAGACAGGTCTTGAAACTCAATAGCTTCATCTCCCAGCTCTAAACCCATTCTTTGTAAAAGTCCGATGGTTGAATATCGGTAATTGACTAAATAGCTGGCACCTGAACCTGCTTTCCCGAGAGGTCCTTCTGTAGCCAGATCAATGCCAATCAGACCAGCCTGAATGGTATATTCCCTATTTTCAGTGTTTCCAGATCTTAAACTCATATCTAAGGTTCCACTTCCTGCATTTCCATAAGAAACAGGAGGCAGACCGGTATAAAAAGCGGTATTGTCAAGTAACTGCATACTAATCATGCTAACTCCCCCCGCGTTACCCGTTACCCTGTCAGAGAAAGTTCCTGCGTTAGCGGTATGATTTGGATTTATTATTTCTGCGCCCCATAATCTCCAATTAACGCCATTGGGAGAAAAATTTCGAATGATTAAGCCATTTGCCTGGTCATTATCATTAGTTACTCCGGGCATGGCTGAGGCTAATCGCGCAGGGTCATAAAATGTAGCTGGGTATCTTAAGGTCATTTCCTGAGAAAGCAGATTTAACTGTCCAATGCTTTGGCGAGGTAAAGATTCGCCATTCAATACGATTTCAGGAAGGTCAGTATGTAATTCTTCTAAGATAATGTCTAAAACAGTTTCTTTTCCAGATTCAATCCATAAATCGGGTGATACCCATGTTGAGTAACCGGTTAGAAAACAAGACAAATAATGTCTGCCAACTTGAATGTTCCCCATTCTAAATCGACCGGCTGAATCGGTGGTTACCCCTTTTGTACCGTTATCAAGCACCAGATAAGTTCCGGCCAGAGGTTTCCCGCTCCATTTATCTTTTACTGTCCCTCGAATCATTTGATTCGTCTGGGCAGTCATTTGTTGTAAAGAAAAAAAAGCCAAAAGCACCAAAACGATGCTTTTGGAAATTGAATATATCATAATATGTCTTTAATTAACTTTTACTGGATACCCAATAATTTTTTATTTAGCGCCTCATCGCTTGCTCCACCAGCAAAATCGTCAAAGGCTCTTTCTGTAACCTGAATGATATGGTCTTCAATAAACATAGCACCTTCTGTTGCGCCTTGCTCTGATGATTTAATGCAGCACTCCCACTCAAGAACAGCCCAACCGTCATAGCCATATTGGCTCAACCGGCTAAAAATACCACTAAAATCGACCTGTCCATCTCCCAAAGAACGGAATCTGCCAGCACGATTTACCCAGGATTGGTAACCACCATAAACGCCTTGTTTTCCTGTAGGATTGAATTCTGCGTCTTTTACGTGGAAAGCATAGATGCGGTCATGGTATAAGTCAATAAATTGCAGGTAATCAAGACACTGAAGGATAAAATGACTGGGATCGTAGTTAATTCCAGCCCTTGTGTGCCCCCCAACCTGTTCAAGGAACATTTCAAAGGAAGAACCGTCATATAAATCTTCCCCTGGATGTAGTTCATAACCAACATTTACGCCACACTCATCGAAAACATCTAAGATGGGTTTCCAACGACGTCCAAGTTCCTTGAAGGCAGTTTCAATTAAACCATCGGGACGTTGCGGCCAGGGATAAAGGAAAGGCCAGGCTAAGGCGCCACTAAAGGTGACATGAGAGGTTAAGCCTAAATGTTGGCTTGCTTTTGCCGCATGTTTTAACTGTTCTACGGCCCATTGTTGGCGTGCTACAGGATTTCCCTGAACGGCAGCAGGGGCAAAATTATCATATTGGGTATCATAGGTAGGGTGTGAAGCTACCAGTTGACCTTGTAAATGAGTAGAAAGTTCTGTGATTTGCAGACCATAATCGGCTATTTTACCTTTAAGGTCATCACAATAAGTTTTACTGGATGATGCTTTTTCCAAATCTATCAACCGACCATCCCAGGTAGGTATCTGAATGCCTAAGTAACCCTTATCAGCAGCCCATTCACAAATACCATCTAACGTATTAAACGGGGCTTCATTGCCCATGAACTGAGCTAAGAATACGGCAGGTCCTTTTATCGTGCGCATAAAAAATAGTGTTTTAAATGGTGAAATTATTTCCGAAATTACATCATTTTAATAAAAGATTTGACCTATAAGTTGGTTTTTATCTTAAAAAGAAGCATTTTCCACAAAAATATTTGGCTTATGTTACGAATGGCTTTATTATCAATATCTCTGTTGCTTTCATGTTTTGATTTGTCAGGTCAGCGGCCAACGCCTGCTCCGAAAAGTATGGAAATCAGGGAAGTTGTTTCAGGTGATAATAATTCTTTCTTTACTTTCTCGAGTAATCATCCTGAAAAACCAGATAAGGCAGAAATTTCACTCTTTAATTATAAGCAGGAAATGCTGGCCAGCAAAGAAATTACCTTTGAAAGAAGCCCGTTATTGGCTCAATTTGAGGCAATTTTCTGTTGGGACAACAAAATTAATGTGCTGTCCTCCCTTTATTATCCTGGGCCAAAAAGGAACCATCTCCTATTATATCAATATGATGTCAATGATTTGTCTGAGGTTGGTTCCGATATTATTTCAGAAGCTTATACGCCAGAATTATACAGGGTACCCTTTGGCTATAGTTTGTCACCTGATAAAAAATACCTTGCATTGTATGCCTGGACATATACTCTTCCAAAAGACCCTGCAAGATTAAAAATTAATGTTTACACAGCAGGGATGACACCAGTATGGTCAGGGGAATATCAACTGCCCATTATGAATGAAGGACTTTTTTTATATGATTGTAAGATAAATAATAACGGCGAGTTGTATATGCTGGCAGAAAACTATCTGGGTAAACCAGGTCCTCAGATTGACGAAAGAAAAATTCAGTACCTGGCATTGGCTTTTAAACAAGATTTAAAAGAGCCGCTTGCTTATTACCTCAATAATCCTTTAGATAAATTAACCGGTGTTAAATGGGATTTGTCAGACAAAGGAGAATTGATTGCCGCTGCTTTTTTTACTGAAAAGGGGAAAATTTTACCAGCTGGATATTTAACCTATCAGGTGAAAAGCCCAGGTGCCGAACCTAAGATAGATCGCTTTTATTTAAGTGAATCTTCTTATCAGGCAGCTTATCCATTTTCTTCTCCTGAACCAAGGGATAATGCCAATAGACGTCGATTTGATCAATTTCTTTTTCAACAGATCGAAAAAGATTCAACAGGGAACATACTGCTGGTCGCTGAGCAAAATATTTTTGATCCTATCAATGGTCTTTTAGAGTATAATGATATACTTGTTATTCGACACGATAATCTTGATAAACCTGTTTGGATGAAAAGAATTCCTAAAAGGCAGCAAGGCTATAGTTATATTCCGAAATTAACTTTTGGATATCAATCCTTTGTATATAAAGATTATCTTTTCTTCTTATTCAATGATGCATTGAATAACCAAAAAGGTGCGGGTAACCAACCTGAAAGAGATTTATATGAAGGAGGAAATGAGGCCGTTCCCATTTATGTATTAGACACAAATGGGAAATTAAATAGGTTTGACGCTACACCTTTACTTAAAAATGCAGGTATTGGTGCCATTGTTCCTGAGAAAATATGGCAAGTAAGAAAAAATTACCTTCTCGTAGGATGTGTTCCCCTTCAAGTTGAAACACCAGGAATTCGCTTAGTAGGTATAGATTTAGGGGCGGTTATAAGATCAATGCAGTAATCACATTTTTAGTACCCAACCCTCAGGATCAACAATTGGTGCCTCTTTTCCATCGAAAGGGATGCTTATTCCTTTTGATGGAATTTCAATGCGTTTCCAATCTTTTCCTGTCTTTATACTAATTGGCATAGGAAAAGGGAGTTGATTCGGTGTTTTCCATTTTAAAAACAGTACATTATTTTCAATGGTTTTTTCTAATACGGGAAGGGCTGCCTGTCTGACATAAATTTCAAAAAACCAGGTTAAATTTAATCCCGATGCTTCTTCACATATTTTTATAAAGTCAGAAGTTTGAACAAATCGACAAGCTGAGCCATCAGATGTTGCTTCCATTTCAGCATTAGGGTAGGTCATTTTGCGTAACACTTTAAAAAATGTTTTATCTCCCAGTAAGTATCTTAGGGTATGTAATGTCCAGGCACCTTTATTATAAATGGGGGCTCTATAAATTTCTTTGGCAGTCTTAACCTCAATTGGTGCAATAGGCAGAGCGTTGGTAAATCGACGCATACCATGAATATACTCAAGATAAGCTTCTTTACCTAATCGATCTTCCTGATAGAGCGCTTGCATGTAGGAACAAAAGCCTTCATGGATCCACATATCTTTCCAGTCGGCATTGGTAACTAAATTTCCCCACCATTCGTGACCCAGTTCATGATGATGTAATGCGTCAAAGCCCCAGTCTTTTCCACCTGTCATGGAACCATTATTAAATTTAGCGCCATAAGCGATGATGGTTTGGTGTTCCATTCCTAAATGCGGTGTTTGTGCAACCCCATATTTATCTCTGCGAAAAGGATAAGGGCCCAGATATTTTTCGTAAAATTGAAGATGAGCAATGATTTCGGGAAATAGTTTTTTTGCTTTTTCAACATCTTCAGGTAAGGCGTAAAATACCACTGGAAACTCGTCGCCAGCAACACTTCGCATTTTTCCATCCACAACCATATAAGGCGCAATATTTAGCGCCACATTATACACATTTATGGGTGTGGAAACAAACCAATGGTAGGTGGAGGTTGAGTCTGAATGTTTTTCAATGGAGGTTAATTTACCATTGGAAGCAACTACCAACGGATTTGGAACCCGTATATTGATGGCCATAGAATCAGGTTCATCGGAAACATGGTCTTTTACCGGCCACCAAAGATCAGCTCCGTTGGTTTGACAAGACGTGGCTATCCAGTGGGCACCCGACGGTGTTTTGGCAAAAGTGAAGCCGCCTTCCCAAGGAGGATTTGGTGCTATTCGTGGGTTGCCACCATACAACACTTCTAATTTTATTTTTTCACCCGGTTGAAAAGTATGCGTTAGAGAAATGACGATTTTCCCATTTATATGACTAAATGAAACATTTTGAAATGACTTGGAGGGGTTTATTTGCCTAACCATTTCTACTTTTAACAGGCTGTCAAGATCTAAAACAAATTCGCTTAATGGTTGAACTATAGTCGCTTCAACCATTAATTTCCCTGAAATATATTTTTCATCAGGGTTAATCTGCAGATTTATATCGTAAAATTTTACATCGTAACTTGCCTGAGCTCCAGATAATTTTCCCCCTGAGTCTAAAATATCGGTTTGTCCAATAACGCAAGTTATTGATAATAGACAGGTAAGCCAAAAAGAGAGCAAAAATGTTTGTGTGTTTATCATTTTAATCAATTTATATACTAAATGTAAGGAAAAAATGATACATTTGTGAAAATCTACTAATCCTATGGGATTTTATATGTATTATCGACACAGCATGGAGAACTGGAATAAAACCTTCCCATCATTAAACCATGAGGAGAGATTGGTTGCTTTATATGAAATGTTTTCACCTCAAGAAATTTTGGTAACTTCATCATTTGGTGCTTCCTCTGCCCTTTTACTCCATTTAATAGCGGAAATATGTCCAACCCAGCCCGTTCATTTTTTGGATACTACTTATCATTTTGATGAAACCTTAATCTTTAGAGATCAATTAATTGAAAGATATAAATTAAATGTAGTCAATATATTGCCGGAGAGTAACAGCAATGCGTTAACTAAAGAAGAGCAATGGTGGCTTACTAAACCTGATGCTTGTTGTGCGGTAAATAAGGTTAAACCTTTAGCTTCTTTAAAAAGTAAGTACAAAGTATGGATATCCGGGATTATGGGATTTCAAACGCCCCAAAGGTTGAATATGAATATTTTCGACGAGCAAAATGGCCTTTTCAAGTTTAATCCTTTTATTGATCTTACAGAGGGTGAATATTTATATTGGTCATCCTTATATAAACTTCCAGAACATCCTTTAAGGGCATTGGGATTTGAATCTGTAGGTTGTATGCCTTGTACTTCAAGGGGACAGGGTAGAGATGGCCGCTGGTCGGGAAAGGGTAAAGTAGAATGCGGGATTCATCTATGACGCGCTAATTTTTGAGTCAAGGGTTAATCTTTTTCCAATGACCAATTTGCCTGTCATCACTGGCGGAAATGAGCGATTGCTGAGAGTCAAACCATAGTAGCCTGTTGACTGAATTTTGGTGCCCCTCATTTTTAGTTCCATTAATAGAAAGGAGGAGTTTAAAATGTAAGGCATCCCATACTCGAATCGATTTATCCCGGGAGGCTGTAAACAACAAATTTCCATCGGCATTTAACATCAGATGATTAATAGTAAACCGGTGAGCGGGTATAACATGAATAAGCTCTCCATTTTTTCTATTCCATACTTTTAGCAGAGCATCCCGCCCACCGCTGATTAATCTTTCATTGTCAGGGTGAAAGGTCAAAGAAAAAACGGAAGGAAGATGGCAGGCTGACCACCTGGATGTTACGCTAAAAGAGGTTTTGTCTAAAAAATATATAGCTCCGTCTGAGCAGCCCAAAGCAAATACATTTTCCTCTTTATCATAGGCAACAGAGCGAATGGCTTTATGGCTAATGCGAATACTCTCTAAAGGAGTTTGATGGTCAATGGACCATTTAGTAAAAAAACCATCTCCTCCAGCAGTAAAAAGATAGTTTCCGAGGTGTATTATTGAAAAAACGCCTTTTTTATGATGTGCAAAAGCTTTAGGAATTGTTTTTGGGTTTTTTAAGTCAAGCCAATAAATAATCCCATTTAGATCTCCTACAACACATGTATCAACTCCTGGTATATAACAGATGGAAAGAATTTGACCAGGTATCGTTGCCAGATTAATCCCTAATGCCGGGTTGTCTAATGACCATTTTACCAGCCAGCCGTCACTCCCTCCTGAAAGGAATGTCGTGGTATTTTCCATCTGGTGCAGAGTATAAATGGCACCCTGATGACCATTAAAAAAAGGATAACTTTTAAAATGCATTTAAAAAAATTATATTTAAAGTTTAATATTAGGAATTTAATAGGAATATTGGCCTAATAGTTCTAAAAATAGGTGATTATGCCATTGATTTTTAAAGAAAACCTTCTCAAATACGACATTTGGGGAATTTGGGAGATAAAGGAAGAGGAAGATTGGTTTTTTAAGCAATGGCAGCTATCTCCAGAGGAGATTCAGCATTTTAATAAATTAAAAGGCCGTAAAAAATTAGAATATTTGAGTGCAAGACATTTGGTGCATCTTTTAACTGGCCTAAATCACAGAATGCCAATGCATACCAGTCTTACAGGAAAACCTTTCTTCTTAAGCGACCCAACCTTACATTTATCCATTAGTCATTCGCATCAATATGCCGCTGCTATTCTTTCAAAGACTTGTAAGGTAGGGATAGACATTCAATTGATAGTACCACAAATGCGAAAAGTGGCAAAAAGAGTATTTAGTTCAACAGAGTTATCCTTTGTATCGTCGGAAAATGAACTGGAAATGCTGCATATTTTATGGGGAATTAAAGAGGCTGTATATAAAGCTTTCGGAATAGGTGGTATTGATTTTAAAGAACAAATAGGTGTTCATCCATTTATTTATCAGTACCCAAAGGGTAGTTTTAAAGCTGGTTTGACCAAGGAAAACCAAACAATTACCTATATTGGAATATACCAATTTTTACCTGAGGGTTATATTTCCGTTTATTTAAATGAAGAGAAGTGAGCATGATAATAATCATATAATAAGCTGATTCAACTCACATAATAGCGCATTACCATCCAATATCTTTGGGGTATCAAACAGTAAAAAATTACTTATGAACCTCAAAAACATCACAACATTTGGCCTATTCTTTCTGGCTGTAATAAACCTTACAGCACAGACCTACAAGTTAAAGTCAAAAGATATTTCAGTTAGTGGTACTTCCACTCTTCACAAATGGACTTCCCAGATAACGCAGGCAAGCGGACAGGGCGTTTTTCAATTTGAGGAAGGCCAGCTTTCAGCTATAAAATCCATGGAACTCAGTTTTCCAGTGAAGGGCATAATCAGCACAAAGGGAAAGACCATGGATAATAAAACCTGGGAAGCCTTAAAGTCAGACAATCATCCCAATGTAATGTATACTTTTCAGTCTACAGAATCCATTACTAAAACATCTAATGGGTATTCTATAAAAGTCAAAGGGAATCTTCAGATAGCTGGCGTAAAAAAAGCTATTTCCATGCAAGTTGAAGGTAATATAGATAGCACCGGCAAATTACACTTCAAAGGAAAGCACGCTATAGTACTCCTTAATTATAATATAGAACCCCCAAAAGCTTTGATGGGAACGGTGGTGGTAGGAGAGGAAGTAACAGTTTCATTCGACATCACTTTAGAAAAAAATTAAATGGTGAACAGCACCTTGATAATCATAATATTAAAATTTACAATGATGAGAAAGTATTCTAAACACCTTTTTACAAGCCTTTTAGGTTTATTCTTTTTCGGATTTATTTCCGCGCAAACCACTGAATTACAGTACTATCGATTTTGGAATCAGAGAGGAATAAATGTATTTGAGCCTTTAAAAAACAATACGGCTACTTTTAATGGTTTGCATGTACGGGTAGGAGGTGGATTTACACAACAGTTCCAGGGTATTTCCCACAGCAACAAAGCGGATGCTTCTAATTTTACATCTGGAGGTAAAATATACAATGCCAATGCTTTGTATCCATTAGGTGTAGGTTTTAACTTGGCAACGGCCAATTTGAATTTTGATATTCAGATTGAAGATGGGATTCGTATTTCTTTAGAGAATTACATGTCCTCACGTCACCATAATGAATTTTGGGTGAAAGGTGGGTACATTCAAATAGATAAGTTACCTATGTTTAACTCTCCTGATTGGTTTACCAACAATTTCAGGGTAAAAATAGGACACTTTATGCCTAATTACGGCGATCAGCAATTTCGTCGTACAGATAATGGCAATGCCATGTTCAATCCTTTTGTTGGTAATTATATAATGGATGCCTTTACCACAGAAATTGGAACAGAAATATATGCTTTTCCAATGGACAATGTAATGCTTATGGCGGGTATGACCGGTGGTTTAATCAGTGGTGATATAAAGGATTATTCTACAACGACCACCAAGAAGAATCCGTCTTTATATTTTAAAGCTGCTTATGATAAACAATTTACTGACTTACGTTTCCGTTTATCCGCCTCCTTCTATCAGAATTCAGGTACCGTAAGAAATACTTTGTTTGGTGGCGATAGAACAGGATCAAGATATTATTTTGCTATGGAACCTGAGTTTATTAAAGGCGCAACGGGTTTGGCTGAGGCGGTTACACCTGCAACCAGGCATACTTCAGGTAGATTAAATCCTGGGTTTTCTAACGAAATAATGACTTTTCAAGTATCTCCTTTTGTGAAATATAAAGGAATGGAAGTTTTTGCAACCTATGAAAGAGCGAGTGGAAAAACCAACGCGGAAACTGATACCAGAACATTCAGTCAAATGGCTGTAGAAGGTGTTTACAGATTCCTTCCAAAAGAGCAGGCATTTATAGGTGCGCGTTATAACACTACAGGAGGAAGACTTCAAGGATTTGCGGCGGACATAAGTGTAAGGAGGACCTCACTCTCAGCTGGTTGGTTGCCAAGCAAAAATCTAATGTTAAAGGCAGAACTAGTAAATCAAAAATACATTGATTATCCAAGTTCACATGTTTACTCGGGAGGCGAATTCAAAGGTGTGATGATAGAAGCGGTTATAGGGTTCTAATTCTTAACATGATTACTATAGCTAATTCCGCATCGAAAATATAACCCGGTGCGGAATTTTTATTTTTCAAATATGAAAAGGATAATAATACCAATCTTTGGTTATCTATATTTTAGCCACATAGTCTCTGGGCAGTTTATTAAAGTAATGGTTCAGCCTCAAAGTATGCTACAAATACAAGGAGAAACCAATGTAAATTCTTTTCAATGTTTTTGTGCACCGCCCCATTCTTTGGTTGCCTTTAATGCAGAGAGTTCTTCTGAAACGCAAAAGATAAATTTCAAAAAGGCAGAGTTGACTGTTTTGACTAAAAGTTTGGATTGCAGGCATAAGATAATGAACAGGGATATGTATCAGACACTTAAAGCGGAACATTATCCAACCATTACATTGAGTATTTCCCAGGTTTTGATACCTATACAGAACATAAATGCCCGCTGGAAACTAGAAGGTCCGGTAACTACGGAAGCCTATCTGACATTGGCAGGGATGAAACGAAAAATAAATTTATTAGTTACTATTACGCAACCTTTCAGTAATGTTTACCGATTTACGGCAAAGAAAAGTTTGTTGTTAACCGATTTCGGACTTACGCCACCGACAGTCCTAATGGGCATGGTTAAAGTGAAAAACGAGATAATTTTAGACATTGATTTGTATATTTCAGCTTATTCGTCCCCAACCTCTTAATGCCTCTTTTGTCTGATGAAGGGTGTATTTCAGACCTTTATGTTCTATCTGGGAGAGCGTAGGGTCTATTTTTAAAATGGCTAGTGCTTCTTCACGTGCGATGTCCAATATGGCTCCATCTTTTGAAAGGTCTGCCAATTTTAACTGAATGGTGCCACTTTGCTGTTTGCCGTCCAAATTTCCCGGACCTCTTAATCTTAAATCTGCTTCAGCAATTTCAAATCCGTTGTTTGTTCTCACAAGGGTATTAATTCTTTCTCTGCTATCTGTCGATAACTTAAATGAGGACATAAGAATGCAAAATGATTGTTCAGCCCCTCTACCAACACGACCTCGTAACTGATGAAGTTGGGATAATCCAAAACGTTCGGTATTTTCAATAATCATGACTGAGGCATTAGGAACGTTTACGCCGACTTCAATCACTGTTGTAGCCACCATGATTTGATTATTTCCCTTCACAAATTGTTGCATTTCCCATTCTTTGTCTGCTGGCTTCATTTTTCCATGAACCATACTAATACCAAAATCTGGATTAGGAAATTCTCTGGAAAGCGACTCGAATCCTTCCATTAAATTATTTAAGTCCATTTTTTCAGATTCCTCAATAAGGGGATAAACCACATAAACTTGTCTTCCTGCATTGATTTGTTCTTTCATAAAACCTATCAACCAAAGTCTGTGGTTTTCATTTTTATGTATAGTTTGTATAGGTTTTCTGCCTGGGGGTAAGGTATCAATCACAGATATATCGAGGTCGCCGTAAACGGTCATAGCGAGCGTTCTAGGAATGGGCGTCGCCGTCATAACCAAAACATGAGGAGGGAATGGTTTACTTTTATGCCATAATTTGCTCCGCTGTTCTACGCCAAATCGGTGCTGTTCGTCCGTAATGGCCAGGCCTAAGTTTTTAAAGCGAACGGGATCTTCCAACAGGGCATGGGTTCCAATAACTATGGATATGCTACCATTTTCAAGGCCAGCTAACACTTCGTTTCGCTTTTTTCCTTTTACGCTTCCAGTTAAAAAAGCCACCTGAATACCCAGTTGTTCGCCATAAATGGACAAACCTGCATAGTGTTGTTGAGCTAATATTTCGGTAGGGGCCATTAATAAGGCTTGAAAACCATTGTCTAAAGCCATAAGCATGGTCATAAACCCAACAACGGTTTTTCCAGAACCTACGTCACCCTGAAGTAATCTATTCATTTGTTTGCCCGTCGCTAAATCCCGCCTTATTTCTTTTAGCACTCTTTTTTGGGCATCTGTTAATTCGAAAGCTAACAACTGGTGATAAAAAGTATTAAAATAATCACCAATTTTAGTAAAATTATAGCCAATAACTGTTTCTCGACGGTTGAATTTTAATTGAAGCAGACTTAATTGTAAAAAAAATAATTCCTCAAACTTTAGTCTCGCTCTGGCAGCATCCAGTTCAATTTGGTTCTTAGGAAAATGTATCCACTCAAAGGCATGAAGGGATGATATTAAATTATGGTTTTTTATAATATGGTAGGGGAGGACTTCGGGGAATGATTCTGTGTGCAATCGTTCGATAATTCCTTTTATAACTTTCCTTAAAAACCGGTTATCAATACCAATTTTAGCGCTTTTTTCTGTGCCGGAGTACATGGGGTAAAAAGAAGAAGGAAGCGCTTGATTTTCAGTTAACAAAGGTTCCATTTCCGGGTGAGAAATAGAATATTGGTCTCTGAATGATTGAAGTTTTCCGTATATGATGTATTCCTGACCGATAACAAATTGTTTATAGAGGTATGAAATACCGGTAAACCAAATGAGATCTATGGCTCCGGTTTCATCTCTTAATACACCTGCCAACCTTTTTTTAGACCCTTCACCGAGTTGTTCAAGTCTTCGGAGTATGCCCTTAACCTGAACAAAAGCACCTTCTTCTCTACAATCTTTAATGGATATAATCTGCGTTCTATCAATGTGCCTATATGGATAAAGTTGTAATAATTCCTGGATTCGATGTATTTCCCATTCCTTACTCAACCAGGAGGCACGTTGCGGTCCTACTCCTTTAAGAAAGGCAATGGGGCTGGAAAGGAATTCTGTCATAATAGATAAATTGAGATCAAAAATAGGTTAAATCAAAGATACATTACATCGAAATTCAGAAAATACTTATTTTTGCTAAATGGAAACGATAAAACAACAGCAAACAGGAGAATTGGTTAAAAGAAATTTTAGCCAAATACTTCAGCAAGAGGGAAGCTACATATATGGAAATACCATATTAGTTACTGTTACTCAAGTAAAAATGACGCCTGATCTTGGCTTAGCAAAGATTTATCTAAGTATTTTTAACACAGAGTACAAGCAAGAACCTTTATTATTGCTTGAGGAGGAAAAAATCAGACTCAGACAAGCATTGGGTTCAAGGATTAAAAAATGGGTAAGAAGAATTCCCGAAATTGATTTTTATTTAGATGATACATTAGATGAAATGTACCGGCTCAGCGAGTTATTCCATAAAATGGAGGAAGATAATCAGATGGGTAAGCCGGAGTAAGAGATTTGATTCTCCCGGTTATTTTAAAATAATTGGGTCTTTATAATGTTTTAACAAATTATATAAAAAATAACCGCTTTGTTTGTTTAGTTTTGTCCTGCGTTCTTAAATAATGACAATATGGGGCAGGTTCTCCCGATGAGTTTACTTACTGAGTATGATATTTATCTTTTCAAATCTGGAAAGCATCATAAGACTTTTGACAAATTTGGAAGTAAGATTTCTATTATTGACGGAGTGTCGGGTGTCCAATTTACCGTTTGGGCTCCTAATGCGCAACAGGTTTCTGTTATTGGAAATTTTAATTATTGGAATACTCAAAGTCACTTATTATTCCCAAGACTAGATAGTTCAGGTATCTGGGAAGGTTTTATTCCTGGTATTCAAAAGGGAGATTTATATAAATACGCCATTGTTTCTGCAGAAGGTCGTCGTCTTGAAAAGGGAGATCCCTATGCTTATTTCTGGGAGATTCCGCCAAATACTGCTTCGGTTGTTTGGGACTTAGAATACACATGGAATGATAATCAATGGCTGGAACGTAGAAAGGAAATTGCACGTAACCCTCAACCTTGGTCCATTTATGAATTACATATCGGATCATGGAGAAAATCGGCAGATCATCTATTTTCTTTGAGTTACAGGGAATTAGCCGTCGAACTTGTCGAGTACGTGGTCGAAATGGGTTTCACACATGTGGAATTTCTTCCTGTAATGGAACATCCATATTTTCCTTCGTGGGGCTATCAGGTTACCGGGTATTTCGCACCAAGTAGCCGATTTGGGACGCCGCAAGATTTTATGTTTCTAGTAGATTCACTCCATCAGTCAGGTATTGGCGTTATTTTAGATTGGGTGCCATCCCATTTTCCAACAGATGCACATGGATTAGCCCAATTCGATGGGTCTCACTTGTACGAACACGCAGATCCAAGGCAAGGTTTCCACCCTGATTGGCAAAGTGCTATATTTAATTATGGACGAAACGAGGTTCGTAATTTTCTTATTTCCAATGCGTTGTATTGGATGACATACTATCATATCGATGCATTGAGAGTCGATGCAGTAGCTTCCATGTTGTATCTGGATTATTCCAGGGAGGATGGACAATGGCTGCCAAATTGTTATGGTGGAAAAGAAAATATTGAAGCCATTGCTTTCCTCAGAGAATTTAATGAAACGATATACAGGGAATTTCCGGACACGCATACTATCGCCGAAGAATCAACAGCCTGGCCGGGAGTTTCAAAACCTACCTTTGCAGGTGGACTTGGCTTTGGACAAAAATGGATGATGGGTTGGATGCACGATTCGCTCGATTATTTTAAAAAAGATCCTATCTATAGAAAGCATCATCATAGTGAACTTACTTTCTCTATGGTTTATGGTTTTACAGAAAATTTTCAGCTTCCCTTATCCCATGATGAAGTAGTTCACGGAAAAGGCTCACTCATAAATAGAATGCCAGGAGATGAATGGCAACGTTTCGCTAATTTAAGGTTGCTTTTTGGTTACATGTACACTCACCCCGGAACAAAACTGTTGTTTATGGGGGGAGAATTTGGTCAAACGTCAGAATGGAATATTGAGCGTGGATTGGATTGGTGGTTATTACAGTTCCATTTCCATAAAGGGATTCAAGAATGGGTCAAAGCATTAAACCATGTTTATAAAGGGGAAAAAGCGCTGTATGAAAAACAGTTTGAACCCGAAGGTTTTGATTGGATTGACCATACTAATGCTGGTCAAAGCATATTGTCGTATATTAGAAAGGGTACAGCTCATGAGGATTGCTTAGTTATAATTCATAATTTAACCCCGGTTTCAAGATCAAATTTTAAATTGGGCGTTCCCTCAAGGGGAATCTGGGTGGAGTGTCTTAATGGTGATAGTCATTTGTTTTCTGGTTCGGGACACCATGAAAATCAACCAAAACAAACCATAGATGGCGTTTGGAACAATCAAGCGCAGTTTATTGAAATAAATCTTCCACCACTTGCTACAGTGATTTTTAAAAGGGAAAAGTAACTTTTCTTTCGATTAATATCTGTCGTTCAACTTTGTTTTAAGTTGTTCGGCATATTATTATGTGTTTTTTAGCTTTTAATCTATTATAATATAAACAATTTTAAGAAATAAGATATTAAAGTAGGTTGAAATTAAATCATACTTCAAATCAACAAACACTTATGAATCTTAGATTTTTGTTTACTTTCCTTACCATTATTTCTTTTGTTAAGTTATACGCTCAGCCTCCCGGCGTTGTTCCTTCGGGTGGTTTTCCTCAAAATGCAGGCATTACTGGTAAAATTATGGGTGTTGTACTTGATTCAACAGCTCGTTCAGTGGTCGAATTTGCCACAGTCATTTTAATAGATGCTAAAACAGGGGCTCAAAAAGATGGAACTACAACGGATGAAAAAGGAGCATTTAAGTTTTTGAATCTTAAAGCTGGTAAATATCGTTTATCTCTATCCTTCATAGGGTATAAAACAAAATCAACGTCAGAAATTGAACTTACACCTCAAAAACCAGATGCGGATTTGGGAAGTCTGTTTCTTGCCAGTGAAAGTATAGATCTTTCAGCCGTAGAGGTAACTGGTGAAGCGGGTGCTATTGAAAATAAAATTGATAAGCTTGTTTATAATGCGGAAAAAGATTTGACAACAGCGGGTGGTAACGCATCCGATGTGCTTCAACGAGTACCATTACTTGCCGTTGATGCGGAAGGAAATTTATCGTTGAGAGGTTCCAGTAATATTCAGATATTGATTAATGGGAAGCCTTCAGGTATTTTTTCTGGTAATCCTGGGGATGCCTTAAAATCAATTCCAGCGGATCAAATTAAAAATGTAGAAGTAATTACTTCTCCTTCAGCTAGATATGATGGAGAAGGAACAGCCGGTATAGTTAATATCATTACTAAGCGTAAGTCAGTAGATGGCTTTACAGGTTCCATAAATTCATCGGTTGGTACAAGATCAAATAATGGTTCATTAAGTATGAATTATGCCAAAGGAAGATTTGGTTTAAATCTTAATGGTGGTGGTTGGTTTAATTGGCCAAGACCTTCATTTTCTACTTTTTACAGGGAGGATAGAAGCGGTGTATTGCCAAAAATTTTATCGCAGACTTCAACAGGATCAAGTTCTTTTTATGGCCCTAGAGTTACTTTATCCGCATTTTATGATTTAAACGCATATAATAGTATTAATACGTCGGTTTCGCTAAGAGGTTTTGGTCGCTCTGGTGAGAATATTACTGACGCAACATATACAGATCCTAATTTTGGAATAAACCAGATTTATACCAGAAATAGTTCTAATGCCTCTATCAGGGGAGGTTTTGACTGGTCAACAGATTACAGAAAAACATTTAAAACGGCAGGACATGAGTTAGTTTTTGCCTTTCAGGTTTCTGGTGATGTGTCAGATCAGACAAACGAAATTGTTCAAAGCGGAAATGATCCCGGTCTAAGTTTGAATACAAAAAATGATAACGCAGGTATCAATCTGGAGAATACTTTCCAAATAGATTACGTTTTACCAATTAATAAAAAAATAACTTTAGAAACAGGCACTAAACTGATTTTAAGAGATATTGATAGTGATTTTGCCTATAAAAATTATAGTAACGATCTGAAAAATTTTGTAACTGATGTTACCAGGTCAGATATTTTCTTCTATGTACAAAATGTAATGGCGGGATATGCCTCCGTAAATTTAAAGTTAGGGGATAAATGGGGATTGATAGCAGGTTCTAGATATGAGTCCACTTTTTTGAATGGGGATTACGATAAAAGTGAAGTGTCTTTTACTAATACCTACGATAACTTTTTACCTAGTGTAACTTTAAACAGAAAGTTAAATAATCTTTCAAATATTAAATTTTCTTACGCAAAAAGAATTCAGCGTCCAAGTTTAAGATACATAAATCCTTATATAGAGATTGAAGACCCCAGAGATGTAACCGTTGGAAATCCGGAGGTTGAACCTGAAAATACAGATCAGTACGAGATAAATTATAGCACTTTTGTGAAGGGAATAGTAATTAATTCTGGTGTTTTTTATCGTCAGACAAATGACGTTATTGAATCTTTCTTAACGATATCAAAAGAAGGCGTAAGTATAAATTCCTTCAGAAATATAGGAATAAACAGAAATTATGGAGTTAATTTGTTCAGTTCAGCCAACATAAAAGACAAATTATCACTTCGCGGCGGTGTCAATGTATCACTTTATAATATTTCAGGAAATATTGACGGCAGAGTGCTTACCAATGAAGCAATCGTATGGAATGGTAATTTAAGTTCTACAGTTACTTTACCTGCAAATTTCAAATTTGAAATAAATGGTTTTTATAGCTCTCCACGTGCCAGTTTACAAGGGACAAGAGCATCGTATCAACGGATGAGTATTGCCATTCAAAAAGATATCTGGAAGAAGAAAGGTTCAATTGGTATCGTAGCCGTTCAACCGTTTAGCCGTGATTTGCGTTTCATTAATGAGTTGGAGGGTACGAACTTCTATCAACGTAGTGAGAATTCCTTCGCTCAAAGATCTTATGGAATTAATTTTAGTCTTCGTTTTGGTAAGCTTGATTTTAAAGCGCCTAAAGAAAGAACGAAAAGAGTTAATAACCGGGATCTAAAAGATGATGGAGGTGAAAATAGCTTTTAATGAAAAATAATTTTATTTATTGTATATTTTTTGGATTGCTTTCTGCCACTAGTCTGGCAGGAAGCAATTTTTTTGCTAAGCCAGATCTTTTTGATCTCCTGGAGGGAAAAAATTATGTATCTGTTACCATCTCTTTGAATCTTGATTCTTTAATCAACAACAGGTACAATGAGGATAAAATAGTCGGCACCTTCGTTTTTAAATCTGCCGCAGGAAAAAATCTAAGTTTTTCAGTAAATATTAATTTGCGTGGTAAATATAGACGCCGCATGTGCGGTTTCCCTCCACTTAAGTTGAATTTCAATAAATCAGAATTAAACGCTAATGGTTTATCTAAAGCGGACGAATATAAATTAGTAACCCACTGTTTAGAAGGAGAAGAGGGGGCTGTAAATATTATAAAAGAGTATCTTGCTTATCAGTTGTACCAACAGATTTCGCCATTGAGTTATAGGTCTAAATTATTAAAAATAACTTATCAAGACACAAAAAGTGATAATAAAATAGAGGGGATGGCTATTTTATTGGAAGATAAATCATCTTTCGAAAAAAGGCATGATTTAAGTGAATTGAAAGATACTTTTAATCTTCATAGATCAAATTTTGACGATGATAATTTTAGGACCCATGGGCTTTTCCAATATTTGATTGGCAATGTAGACTGGTCAACGGCCATTTCAAAAAACATGGACATATACAAGTCTAAGGATAACGGGAAAATGTTTATTGTTCCATATGATTTTGATTTTTCAGGATTCGTCAATGTTTCTTATGCTGTTCCTAATAAAGATTACAACCAGAAAAAAATAAGGGATAGATTACTTCTCGAGGCAGAGGAGAGTGATTCATCATACCAAAGTGAGATTCAAAAATTTATAGCTTTAAAGCCTTCTTTTATTGATTTAATAAAAAGGCAAAAAGGGCTTGAAATGGAAGTAAAGATAGATTTAGAAGATTACATCAATTCATTTTACGACAAAATTGGTTCCGGCTTAACACGCAGCTTTAATTAATTTTACAGTCTTTTTCAGTCCTATATGACTAATTCTTGCCTCATTAATCTTATATTCGCGCTAAACTGAAAATTATGTTGTCGATCAATATTTATTTACGATTTGCTTTAATTGCGCTCTTCATTCCAGGGGCCATACTGCTAAATATTTATTTGGGGTTTTGGTATGCTTTTCCATTTTATCTGGCACTTCCTATTTTAATTGCTGGATACGTTTTTTTAGGAACGGTGCAATCTGCTTCGAACCTAATGCAAACAGGCGATTATGATGCTACGGAAAAAAGACTTAATCTGGTATTAAAGCCAGATTGGTTGTACACAACGAATAGAGCCTATTTTTACCTTTTAAAAGGCTCTGTTTTAATAGCTAAGAAAAATATTGATGAAGGAGAACTTTATTTAAAAAAAGCGCAAGCCATTGAGTTACCCTCTGATAATGAGAAAGCTATGATAGAATTACAGCTGGCTAATATTTCTGCATCCAAAGGAAAGTGGAAGGTAGCAGAAATTCACATGAGGACCATAAAGCAACTAAGAGTTACGGAAAGCACATTAAAGGAACAAATTAAACAGTTCGAAAAATCTTTGGCTAATCAAGGCCAAATGAAAGCAGCTTCCAGAATGGGGGCTGGTCAAACCATGAGAGTTGCTGGAGCAGGTAAAGGTAAAAGACGTCGTCCTCCGATGAGATAATAGCTATATTTATCATCCTTTAATGTAATAATAATAAATCCTTTATTGATTTAAATTCAATAAAGGATTTATTATTTTATTATTTTTTTAATTATCTGATAATTAGATGATTAAGTTTTTAAAAATGATTTGTTTTTGATTGTAATATAACCAGCAAAATAACACATCAATAGCATTATTTTGCTGAACTTTAACCTAATTCCAGGATATCTTAGTTAAAACGGATAGAAGATAATCTAAGCACTAAAAAAATGGATTGATAAATTTAGGCTGAATTGCAGTAGCTAATTTATTATTTTACAACCCATCCGCCTTCTACAGGGTGGTCAGCACCGACGAAAACCAGTTCTCCCGTTCCTTTTTCTGCGAGTAACAACATACCCTGTGATTCTATGCCTCTTAGTTTTCTCGGTTCTAAATTGGCAACTACCACCACATTTTTACCAATTAAACTTTCAGGAGAAAAGTGTAAAGCAATACCACTAACTATCGTTCTTTTTTCAAAACCTAAATCTACCTTTAAAACAAGTAATTTATCCGCTTTGGGAACCACTGCAGCTTCGAGAATAATGCCTGATCTTAAGTCCAGTTTAGCAAAATCGTCAAAAGTTATATTTGGTTTTAAAGGAGGATAAGACGTATCTTTTTCTTCTTCCATAATGGCATGTAATTTTGCTTTTTGCTTTTCTATGATCGTTAATCTTGAGGTATCTTTTCTATCTATTATTTTTGGAAATAATACTTCGGGCGCGCCCAACAAACTTCCAGAGCTTATAAATGGTTGTTTAATGTTTTCATTTAAAAACAGCCTTAAGGACGCTGCAGGCTGCGAGCTTAAGCCTAACATGACATTTATCCGTATTGAAGTAAATGGGATAAAAGGTTCAGCCATAATGGATAAAATAGCTGACACTTGCAGTCCTGTAAACATAATTTCAGCAATCCGAGGATCAGTTGGATTTGCCTTAAATAAAGACCATGGCGCATTTTCCTGAAGATAAGTATTTCCCCATGACGATAAATCCATAAAGGATTGTGATGCGGCCTTGAAGGAAAATTTTTCCATTTCGGTTCGCCACTGATCAACGAGTTCAAAAACCCTGCCTAAAGGTTCAGACCAATGAGAAGGGGCAGGAGGAACAACGCCATTGAAATAAGAATGCGAAAGAACCATGACTCTGTTTAAGAAATTGCCTAGGTTATCTGCCAGATCTTTATCATGAAAATCGACGAATTCGTCCCATTTGAAATCACTGTCTTTATTTTCTGGGAGCGTTCTTAGCAGGGCATATCTCAATGCATCTTCCTTGTTTGGAAAATCAGAAAACTCTTGTAAATATTCATGTTGCTCTAAGCCCCACCCTCTGGATTTTGAAAACTTTTGCCCTTCAAAATTTAGGAACTGATTAGCGGGGACATTTCTTGGAAGCACAAAATCCCCGTGTGCTTTAAGCATAGCTGGAAAAACAATACAATGGAAAACAATATTATCTTTTCCAATGAAGTGAATGAGTTCCACCTCATCTCCCCCTTTCCAATAGGATTCCCAGTCTTTCCCGTTTTCCAGCGCCCATTGTTTTGTCGCTGATATATAACCAATCGGAGCATCAAACCAAACATATAAAACCTTGCCTTTTGCGTCCTGCAGGGGCACACTAATGCCCCAGTCTAAGTCGCGAGTAATGGAACGAGGTTGAAGGCCTGAATTTAGCCAAGATAAACACTGGCCGGTCACATGCTTTCGCCAGTTACTTGGATCATGATGGTGTTTTCCATCAAGAACTCCCGTTTCTATCCATTCTTTAAGCCAGTCGGCATGTTTATCAAGTCTGAAATACCAGTGTTTGGTTTCCCTGAGAACGGGGGTTTCTCCGCTCAAAACGGACTTTGGAGCTAGTAATTCAGTAGGTGAAAGTGTAGAACCACAAGACTCACACTGGTCTCCATAAGCTTCTGTATGGCCACATTTTGGACATGTTCCAGTAATATATCTGTCAGCGAGAAATTGATTAAATGCAACGTCGTAATATTGCTCAACTACTTTTTCTATAAATTCATCACCCTTTTCGTAGAGTTTTGTAAAAAAATCCTGAGATGTTTTATGATGAATTTCCTCACTTGTTCTATGATAGAAATCAAAAGAAATACCTAATGCATCGAAAGTATTTTTATTTAACGCATGATATTTATCAATAATTACCTTTGGAGAAACACCATCTTTTTTTGCTCTTATGGTAATGGCAGCGCCATGCTCATCGGAACCACAAACCCATAAAACGTCTTTTCCAAGAAGTCGTAGATACCGAACATAAATATCTGCGGGTAAATAAGCACCAGCTAAATGACCTAAATGTAGTGGTCCATTAGCGTAAGGTAAAGCGGAAGTAATTAAATGACGTTTAATCTTTGACATAGTTTTTGGTTCGAAAAGCAAATATACAAATAGAACAGCAATAAAAGAGGACTTTCAAAGGGGAGTCTTCAGAATTTCAACTTACGAAAAAGGCAGTTTATGTTATAATTTAAGAAGCTATCCGAAGCTTTTCATTGAAAGAAAGGTTCAGTCAGAATTTAGAATTTCGAAGTGGCGTGTGCTTATTTATAAGATTCCAAAGTACATCATACGGAATAATTTCTGCGCCTGATTTAATAGAAGACTCAATATTTGGATGAGAGGTTATTTTTCTTAGCATTTGTTCACCGCGCACTGAAATAGTTTTCCAGTTATAGGCACAATTAGGTATGAGTAACAATAAACGAATAAAATTGTAGCTTCTAAGATTCTCTTCTTCACGTAAGTATCTGTATGAATATTTAAACATAGCCTCATATTTGTCGGTTATTTTATCAAATTTGCCTTGGGTGAGAAATAAGATATACTCAATGGCCAAAATAGAAACATTCATACCAGCTTTATCTTTATTTAGAATGGGCACTGTATTAAAAAATTTTGCCTGTCTGAAACCTTTAAATATTGTTTTTGAAAAATCTATTGAAATCTCCCCTATGGAATGAAGGAAATATAAATAGATTTTATAAGTTTCCCATTTTTCACGAATACTGCTATGGACGTTTTGAAGTAAACCCTTATTTGAAACATCTAACCAAATGCTTGCAGCTTCATTGTAATGTTGTCCATGAAGAGAGAGTAAAAAATTTATCTCCTCATTTTTTAAAGTTATTTCATTGGGGGTAGTGTGCATAAATACTAAATCCTCGGCTACTTTTTTACCTTCATCAAATTGTTTAAGATTAAGGTAGCAGACCATTTTTTGCTGAATCAATTCATTTTTAAGGACATTTTGTCGATAAGGCTTTTTTTCTAAATCAACCAGGTTTTCTGAAACTTTGTGAAGGGCAGATTCAAACTCCTTTTCTGAGATTAATGCCAGTACATTGATTTTATTAATAAATTGTTTGATTTTTATTGAGTTGTTTAACAATAATAATTTCTCAAATTGTAATATATATTTGGTTACTATATTGCCAAGAATAAAACGACTTTTTTTATTCGAGTGAAATGCTACCATAAAACTTGCATATAATTCTTCAGCAAGGTATTCTACTGTATTTTCAGCATTTAATTTTTCAAGCAGCGTATTATAAATATTAAATTTTGATAAATTAAATTCCCTAAGGGCATAAAAGTCTCTAACATTACGTGCTGCCTTTTCCGCAAATTCAGTCAGATCAAATTTTGCTGCAATTTTTAGTATGGTAATATTTATTTTATTGGCCGAGTTATAAACTCCTATACTATTCAATATGCCAGCCTGAGCGCTTAATCTGTGAAGGGTTATGGTTGCATATTCAAACTCTTCGTATTTTAAATATGGATTTTCTGCATTCAAAATCCATGCTAATAGTTTGTCTCTTAATCTTTTTTTTAAAGAATAATATTTGGTATTCGTGGGTGTTGTGTTAAAATAATATTTACTGGCATCTTCATCAGAAGTAAATTTCCCACAGTTTATATTTTCCATAAAATCATACATGACTTTCAGTTTGTCCTGCCCATTTCTTAATAATCTTGCCTTGGCGTTACCAGGCATAGTTTTAAATAATTTAACGAGTGCAATAAGTTCTTCCATAAATAAGGGTTTATTTTTAAATCTGAATTAAATGAGTAGATTTTTTAAAAGTTAAAAGTTGTATTTTTTGAAATTTACAAAAGTCAAGGGGAGAGATAATACGCTCTCCCCCTGCATTATAACAAATACACCCTTAACCGCAGTTTAAAATAAGAATTAAATGACTAAGTCTTATTTTCTACGACCTTTAACCTTTCATAAAAATAGTAGGTAGTTTTGAATTTGGATAGGACAGTAATATGTCTTTTCCAACCTGCTGCATTTGGTAATATATTCTTTTTAAGATACTCCAAAGTCTTAAAATAAAAAGAGGATTGCCACTTGTATGTGACAATCCTCCTTGAAAATAAATATTTTAAAAGCTTAGCTTTTTCCTGGAACGGTTCTGTAATAACCTGATATAGTAGTATAAACCCTACAGAATAATTCCATCGCCCGGTATGCGTCTTCTTCAGGACCTTTTGCATTCAAATACATTTCACCTTTGGCTGTTTTCTGTATGGTAATTCTGATACCGTCCATGCCTTGTGGTTGAATGGGAACAATGATATGCCCGTCTTTATAAACTCCGTCATATTTGAAATTACAAACAGGAACACCATTAGATTCTCGGCCACCAACGTGAACATTTACCTTACCATTGCCTAAATCTTTTATAACTAACTTTTTCCACTCTCTGTTAGGGTAGTCAGACGTATAGAAACTACCTATAAAATCTCTAATGGCAGCTTTTTTAATAGGTAAATCGGGTACTTTTGGAATAGGGTCTGGTACCTTTTCAATCATAAAGCCTTCTGGCGTATAAACCATCGTTTTTGGCTTAGAATTATCTGCTTTTTCCTCTGATTTATTGTCAGGAACACAAGAGATAATAACCAAAGAAAGTATTGCAGTAAAAAAATAAATGCTAATTTTCATGGGTTTAATAATTTTGTTGCAAAAGTACTCTTTTTTATGATACTTTCAATTAACTATCAACCAGAAAAATTATTGTCTTATGGTATGATAATAATTTCTGTCATTCGCATTTACTACCATAGTGTAAGTGCCAGCTTCCAAAGTACTAAAATCAAATCTTTTTTCAACCCTTAAGACACTGCCTAATTTTTCGTTAAAAACAGCCTGACCATTTTCATTTAAAATATGAATCTCAACGGGACTTAAAAATTGATTCAATAATAACAAGTCCAATTTGTTTCCGCTTGAATGAAAAACAGGGCTAAAGTATTCTCTGATTGCTTTTTTATCAATGTTTACCTTATCTGCTTCAAGCTTTATCGGTTGAACCCATTCTTTAGTTCCCAATTGAATAGAAAGAAAATATTTCCCCTCAGGCAATACGGTTAAATCGAAAATACTTTGATAGTTTATTGATTTTACTTTTGTCGAGGTTAATATAATTCCCTGTTGATCTAATAATTCAATTTTTGTTGGACTGTTTAGTTCGCTAAGAGTGATAGCAATTTTTTTTGTACCACTTATAGGTGAAACATCAAGAGATGCCTTTAATTGAGGCGTAATTAACACCATAGAAATGAATAAAAGAAATGTTTTCATGTGGATTTTGTTTAGGATTATAATTTTGCGTTAAATACAGAACAAAATTAGGTGCATTTTCCACCATTAGCTACTATCATTTTGACTATAAATGATGCTATATTAACAATATATTTTATTTTTAGTTAAATTAAGTTAAAATAGTTTTGTAAAAACCATATATTAGTAAATTATTCTACTTTTTTAGTAGTATTAATATGTAATCAATAGAAGATCTACAAAATATAATTTTGTTAAGAGTAAAATACAGGAGTTAAGGATATAAACAGGTAATTATAGTGGAATATTTATATTATTCTGGCTATTAATAGTTAGTAAATGCTGCTAATTGCCATTGACCTCTTGAATTATTTGTTTGTATTTGTGAGAGATAACCTAATTCAATTTTAATTTTTTTATTTATAAAATAACCCAGCGCGCCATATAGCCTTAATCTATCAAAAGTAGGTCCTTTACCATTCAGGAAAATTTCATGATAAACGGACGCATAAAACGTTTTGTCTGTTATAGATTTACTATTTATTGGATAGTTTATCCAGTTCATAGCTCTAAATCTTGTTTTAAAACCGGAAGAAATAAAGCGTTCCTCAAACCTTAGTCTGGTCATGAATGTTCCTCTTCCAAAGGTATTTCGGTTAACTAATTGCTGATAGATTCGATGTTCAACGAGGGTATTTTTATCGGCGGTACCTGATATATAGGGTTCCGATAAAATATAGGCATACCCTAAATGCAAATTATCTGTTTTAGAAACATTATAACCCAGGCCTGTGCGAACCAATAACTGCTCTAAATCTCCGACCGCATTATAGTTTCTATATTGAACTTCGTGCCACCAATTCCATTTTTCATTTATTTTTTTGTTTCCAAAATATTGCATCCAATTTCCCGTATTGGTATTTTGAGCAATGACTAAACCAAAGATGTGAAGAAAAATAAACAGCAATAACCCTTTGGTTTTCTTGGTATTCATAACAGATAAAGTTTAATTTGGCGATGTAACTATTATTGCAAAGAAAATATTTTTTTAAGAAATGTAACTACCAATCTCCTCCAGCTCCCCCACCGTCAAAGTCACCACCACCGAAATCGAAACCACCTGAATCATTATCATAACCACTTCCTGAACCGGAGCCAAATCCACCACCTGGGAAAATCCACATACCACCTGGTGAATGGTAATCACCTGATCTGGAATAGGTATGAGAACGACTGGCAGAACGGAAAAGAAAAAAAACAGCGATAACAAAAATTAGAATAAACAGGAGAAAAAACAATCCATAAGCACCATCAACCCCTTCACTTTTACCTCCCTGATAGGTTCCGGCGGCAAGTTCTTGTAACGTTAGGATAGCGGATGCAATACCCTCCCCATATTTTTGTTCCCTAAAAGCAGGTTTTATTATATTTTCAATGATTCGTTTACCCAAAGCATCTGGAATAACCCCTTGTAAACCGGGCCCAATATGCATGAATATTTTTTTATCTTCTGCGGAAATATAGAGTAAAATCCCGTTATTAGTTGATTTATCACCAATTCCCCAAGATTGAGCTATTTTCAAAGAATATTCAAAAATATCTTCGTCTTCCAGTGATTTATCTATAACTACAGCCATTTCAATGGAAGTAGAGTCTTGCCAGTCCTTTAATGCTCTTTGTAAAATTTCAAGTTCATTAGGTTTCAGAATACCTGCATAATCATAGACCTGCAAGGTACTTTTAGCAGGTATTTCCTTTGCATTTCCATAATAAACACCAATAATGATGAATAAATGCAACAAAAAAAAGCGTTTAAAAGAAAATTGGAACATGGCAGTTTTATTCAAGTTATGTAAACTTACGCTCTATTCGCTGTAAGTAATTTCGTCACTGAGTTCATTTATGTCTTCCTTTGAAACTGGAAAAAAATGAACTAACTTTTCACCTATTTTAGTGATGGTATCGCAAATACCTTCACTGAACTGACCTTTTGAAAAATGGTTATGAATTGAATCTTTGCAATCTGCCCAAAAATTTTCGGGAACCAACTGGTTTATTCCGGAATCTCCTAAAATAGCAAACTGTCTTTTAGAGGGAACTATAAACAGGAGTACACCATTTCTAAGATCTGTCTTATTCATACCTAACTTCAGGAAAACCTTACCCGCCTCCTCATAAACAGGAAGGGATAAGGTTTTCTGAATGTGAACACGTATTTCACCTGAGGTTCGTCCTTCGGCAGATCGAATGGCTTCGATGATTTTCTTTTCTTCTACTTTACTTAATTTAAAATCTGCCATAACTTATATAAGACTAAAAAGTGACCGTAGGTGCATCTTGTGCATTGTCTGCAGCTTCAAATTGCGCGCGTTTAGAAAAGCCCATTATACCTGCAAATAGAGAAGCTGGGAATCTTCTAACTCTTTTATTATAGGTCGTAACTACATCATTAAAGTTGTCTCTTGCCACCTTGATGCGGTTTTCAGTTCCTTCTAATTGGGCTTGTAGTTCTAAAAAGTTATTGCTCGCTTTCAATTCAGGATAGTTTTCACTGACCATTAACAACCTACCGATAGATGAGGAAAGGCCTTGTTGTGCCTGTTGAAATTCTTTCAGGCTTTCAGGTGTAATATTGGATGGGTCAATCGTTGTACTCGTTGCTTTCGCTCTGGCTTCAACCACTTGTGTTAGCGTAGTTTGTTCAAAATTGGCCACACCCTTTACTGTATTGACAAGATTAGGGATTAAATCGGCTCTTCTTTGGTAAGCTGATTGTACTTTTCCCCACTCATTTTCAACATCTTCGTCTAGGTTAACTAATGAATTATAGGTGTTGCAACCACCAAAAAGGAGAATTAATCCCGCAACAATAAGTCCAACGGACCAGGTTAAATTTTTCATAATTAAACTATTTTAAATTAAAAAGTTGAAACAAAGCTTTTCCGGGGACCATTTCGCCCGAAAGAACTCTATCCTTCAAATGTAAATATTTTTCTTTTGTCATTTCTAAAGAAAAAAAGTCTTCTCGTAATTTGTCTTCAATTAGCTGGTCAAACCAAAAGCCAATTTGACGTTTTCTTTTATCCAATAACTCATTTTTGCGAAAATTAGTTGAACCAAATAAAATTAATTGTTGCATAATTTTTTCAAATCCGGTTTCTTCTAAAGAGGAACATTGTAAAACGGGCGGTACCCATTGATCTCTTCGGAGTGGAAACAAGTGTAAAGCGAGGGTGTAGGCCGTCATCGCTTCGGTAACTTTTAATAAATTACTGCCATCAGCCTTATTTATAACGATCATATCGGCCATTTCTACAATCCCTCGTTTGATACCTTGTAATTCATCACCCGCACCGGGCAATAATAAAAGTAAAAAAAAATCAACCAATTCACTTACGGTTGTTTCTGATTGTCCTACGCCCACTGTTTCTACAATAATACGTTCAAAGCCAGCTAGTTCACATAATAAAATAGTTTCTCTCGTATTTTTATTAACCCCACCAAGTACATTGCCTGTAGGGGAAGGCCTTATGAATGCCATTGGATTTTTAGACAGATTTTCCATCCTTGTTTTATCTCCTAAAATACTTCCTCTGCTGTTTTTACTGCTTGGATCAATGGCCAAAACAGCTACTTTAAAACCCTCATTTGTCCATTTTTTACCCAAACATTCAATAAACGTACTTTTACCTACGCCTGGTGCGCCTGTTACACTGATTCTTAACGAAGAAAGACTCCCATAAGGGGAACAATAAGAAAGAATCTGATCCGCTATTTCTTTGTCTTGCTTCAACTTGCTTTCTAACAAGGTAATGCCTTTGCTGAGTAAAGTAATATTGCCATTTTTTATCTCTGATACCCAATCCTCTATACTCGACGGTTTGGAATAAGTTTGTTTATTGATCATACATGATTTTAGACTTTTGACAAGTTGAAAATAGTATTTTTACCGGAGTTATTTTATTTTTTCATAACGTTTGACCAGTATGAATGATATGTTTCGTACCCCCATTGATTTTCCAAAAGCTACGTTTAATATAGACCACCCACAATCTATTTTAGCCATAGGTTCCTGCTTTTCTCAAAATATTGGAGAAAGAATGGTCGAGGCCAAATTCCCCGTTTATATTAATCCTTTTGGAACGCTATTTGATCCTATATCCATTCACGCCATTTTTGATGCCACAAACCTAGAAAGTAAAGAGGAAGAATTAATTTTTTATCAGGGCTACTGGCATGCTGTTAAGTATCATGGATCGTTTAAACATAAAGACATGAACACGCTCTTGGAAAAAATCCAATGGTCAAAACAACAACTCATAAATTATTTGAAGACTTCGAGTGTTTTAATGCTGACTTACGGCACAGCACACGTTTGGAAAACAAAAGAAAAAAATGAAATAGTGGGAAATTGTCATAAACTTCCTGGCCATTTTTTTTATAGACATCTTTTGTCTCCCGAGGAGATTTTTAACACGCTTCAAGACTCTTTATTTACGCTGAAACGTCTTTTTCCTGATTTGCATGTTATTATGAGCATAAGTCCAGTGCGACATCTAAAAATGGGGATGATTGAAAATCAGCTATCTAAGTCTGTTTTGAAGCTGGCTGTTTCTACATTAGTAAAAAAAATGCCGGAAATATATTATTTCCCGGCCTATGAAATGATGATGGATGATTTAAGGGATTACCGCTTTTATAAACAAGACATGATTCATCCTTCGGAGCTTGCCATTGAATATATTTTCGATGGATTTAAATCGGTATTTTTTTCAGAAACGACTCAAGAAAGGGTAAAAATTTGGGAAAAATTCGGTAAGTCTTTGAATCATAAGCCTTTTGACGGTGATAATGAGCAATGGATAAAATATAAACAAAAGTATAAAGTCCAATTAAAACAATATAAAGATGAATTTCCAATGCTCGATTGGAGTAAAGAGGAACAATTTTGTGAATTGTCCTAAAATACTTTAGAATATTCCAATGATTGCCTGTAATTTTGGATTTAAATAAAATTTTAAGTAATGAAGAACATATATCTGCGGTTGATTATTTCCTTAGGGATTACTTTTTCCATTTATCCTCTAGTTGGTCAGAAATTAATCAGTACTGCGCCAGCAGGAATTATTTCAAGAGATTTTCTGTCTTTTCTTTTTGGGGCTAATGGTGCCTTGTTGGAAAATGGCATTGAACTGTATAAAATTACTTATACCACCGTTGATGTATTTGGAAAGCCTGATACTGCTTCTGGTTTGATTATTTTACCATCGAATGGTAAGAAATCCTTTTTTCCAGTTATTTATCAGCATGGAACGGTAGATGACAGAAATGACGTACCCTCTAATGTTAAAGGAGGTTGGGAAGCAGGAGCTGTATTTGCCGGATTAGGTTATTTTACCATTCTGCCTGATTATTTGGGACTGGGTACTTCCAGAGGGTACCATCCTTATGTTCACGCAGCATCACAATCTTGGGCAGCATCAGATATGTTGAAAGCTGCCGTAACTTTTGCTGCCAATGCGGGCATTACATTGAATGAAAAATTATTCATCACAGGCTATTCTCAAGGTGGCCATGCCAGTATGGCTTTACATCGTGATTTAGAGAAAAATCCGGTACCAGGATTTAAAGTAGCTGGGGCCGCCCATCTGTCAGGACCTTATAGTATTTCAACTTCTATGCTTGATATTTTATTAAGTAATCAGGAATATGGCAATTCAGGTTATGTTCCACATACGCTTCTGGGTTATAATCCCATTTATAAGCTCTACACTAATCTAAATCAGGTGATAAAGCCTGCTTATCTGGATATTGTCTTGCGCAGACAAAAGGAAGAGATTGGATTAGGGCAAATGAATACCTTGCTTACAGCGGCATTGAAAAAGGATTATGGAAAAGCTATTCCGTCCTATATTTTTCAAGATAGTGTAGTTAATAACATAAAAAATAATCCAAACCATCCGGTTAGATTGGCTCTAAAAGACAATGACACCTACGATTGGGTTCCTAAAGTACCAACCAGGATTTTATATTGCAAGGCAGATGAGCAAGTTGGTTATACCAATGCCTTGCTTGCCGATTCTGTAATGAGGGCACGAGGCGCACAGAATATTTTTATAAAAGACCTGAATTCTGCCTTCAGCCATGGCCAGTGTGTAGAGCCTGCTTTGCTTAACAGCGTTTTATTTTTCAAGTCACTATCGGTATCTACCTCTCTTTTTGCCGTGAATTCAAAAATCACAGACCTGAAGGTTTATCCCAATCCTGCCTCCACCTATTTATACTTTGAAAATCTTCCTAATGCAAGTAAAGTGGAATGGTTTAATTTACAGGGTCAAAAAATGGGAAATGTAACTCTTGATACTGGGAATGAACTTTTTATAGGCGATTTATCTGAGGGCATTTACTTATTTAGAGCCATTTCAGGGAATGAGATTTTTACAGGGAAGGTCATCATTAAAAAATAGATTCCTTAACAGATTCTTGAAACCGTTGTTTCTGCTTTGATTTTTTTGTCTTCTGATAAATTTTCAAGAAGTAAAATGCCTGGTGTTTTACCAGGTTCAAAAGATCCCAAGGTATCAGACATGCCTAAAGCTTCGGCGCCATTGAGCGTTGCCCAGGAAATAAGTGTCTCAAAATCAAGGTAGGAGCAATATTTTGAAAGCGTTTTGATTTCTTCAAGAATGGAGAGTTGCCAGTTTGAAGAAAGACTATCTGTTCCAAGGCAAACTTTTGCATTCTGCTCTAAAAATAAACTGTAGTCGGGTAATTTATTTTCTATAAATAAATTGGCGTTTGGACAGCTTACCCAAAAGATGGTGTTCTTAGACCAATTTTCAGCTGCTTGAATTTCCGGGGCTAAGGTTTTTGTGTTATGGATAAACAAAGTTTTATTATGTGGATTCATATTTTCCATAGCATAATAAATTGAAGGTTTGCCTGTGGGGGAGAAAGTGGAGAAATCAAACCCAAAATCTTTAAAGAAAGAGGGAAATCCTCCTGACCCCGTCAAAAATAAATCATCCTCATGAACGGTCTCTTGATTATGAATGCTGATAATATCATTGGGAGAATTTATTTTATTTATTTCATTGAATAAATCTGGCGTAACGGTGTAGGGCGCATGGGGAACAGCACTTAATTTATCTTCTATTTTGGGATGGAAGTTTTGGTAAACCTCTAAGTATTGTGCAACAAATTTTGAGGTCAGATGAGGTTGCATAAAATCAAAAAATTCGATAAATGTGGCATAACGAATGGGGCTTTTCCGCTTACAATTAGCTGTATCTATCTTATTTGAGATATCTCCAACAGCCATAATTCCTGCCTCCCACATGGCCTGGTCTTGTGCCTCAATGGCTTTTTGTATAACTTCCTGAGGGAATTCCCGAAGGGTAACTACGGCTTTTAAAAATGGAAGAAGGCCCGTTCCTGTTGGAATTTGGCCTTTTAAATGGGATAGCTCCAAATGACAATGAGCATTGATGAAACCTGGTATTAATATACCGGAATAATGTTCTACAGATGAGGATGTTTCAGATTTCGGACCCTCTAGCGAGATGATTTCCCCACTATGATCGTCGTAAGTGAGCATACCATTTTTAATTGGTTTGGAGGAAACGGGGTAAATATAGTCAGCACTTATTTGGCGAATCATAGTAGAATATATTTTAATGTCAGTTAATCTTTTTTCAAGGGTGTTTTATTTTTAAAATCAAACATCGTTAATCCGCTTCTCAATATAGGCATAAATCTAGTTGATTTTGGTGGAAAAAACAGCTGATCTTTTACTGCTTTTACCCAATCAATCTTGGGAATAGGGAAAAAACTTAGCGCTAGAATAGGGTTGTTATCTTTTCTTTCCTTTACGAAGGATTGAATAGAAATGGCATCATCGGGATATTGGATATTTATAATATTCTTAATATTTATTATGGAGGGTAATAATTCGTCTGCATAAATGACGTCCGGTTTCCCAGGAGGTATATTTTTGAAAATTCCCTGGTACCATTCTTCATTCAATCCAATCAATACTTCATTCTTTCCTTTAGGGAGTAGGGGATCTGTCAATTTTGTAAGTTCGAAATGTAAAGATAGATTGGATAAAACAAGATTTACATCGGTTTGCTTTTGTAGGGAATAGATTCTATGAAAGGTAAGTATTTTCAATTGACTAAAGGGAAAATACGCAGTAAGTAAATGGCTGAATTGAGTATTACCTTCTTCGAACAATGACTTACATGCAGCACTGCGATGGTGACCATCTGCAATGATAGCACGCGTAATTTTACTGCTGAAAATTTCTTTTACCTCTAAAATGGCGTCTTCATCATCTACAAGCCAAAGATTAAATATTTGTTGCCTTTTCAAGGAATGAAAGGTTTTGAAAATTGGTTTTTGCCTATTTCTCTGTAGCCAGGAGGTAAGGTCTACATGGTCTTCAATTCCAGCTAGAATAGGTTTTATAAATGTACCTTGTTTAATAAGATATTCCTTTTGCTTTTTTAGTTTCGGACCAATGGTATCCTCGTGAACCTGCAGCCTGTTTTCTTGATAATCAAGAATATTACTTAAGCAAATGATTCCAACAGATTTAAAATTATCGGAAATAACTTCTAAAATCACAAGGCCTTTATTTTGGGGCTGGGGCTTTTTAAAAGGTAGGAATGCCTTTGAAAGTTGGGTTCTGGCTGCATCACAAAAGTCATCTATTTCTGAACCAAATGGGTCGGGAGGAAGTAGAACGGGAAACGAATTAATTTGCATAAAAACCCAATTATTTATCTAATATACATGTAAAACGTAAGGTTGAATATGATATTGGCAAGTAATTTATTTAAGATTGAAACAAATAAAGGCTAACATTTAACCGTAGTTTTGTTATTTTCACGAGGTAATTAAAAAGTTTTCTTCAGAAAGCTATTTTTTATTCTTTTAAAATCATCATAATATGAGCAGTACAGCAACGAAAGAAGGCTGGGGTACAAGGGTCGGATTAGTATTGGCAATGGCTGGAAATGCCGTAGGATTGGGAAATTTTCTTAGATTTCCAGTTCAAGCCATTCAAAATGGCGGAGGTTCTTTTATCATTCCCTATCTTGTTTGTTTCTTATTAATGGGTATCCCTCTATTATTTATAGAATGGTCTATGGGTAGATTTGGGGGGAAATTTGGACACCATTCAACGCCTTTTATTTTAGACAGTCTTGCTCCTAAACAATCGTTGTGGAGATATATCGGTGTTTTTGGTATTTTTACAAATATAGCTGTAGCTGCCTTTTATTGTTATCTGGAAAGTTGGGCATTAGGTTACGTTTGGAACTCTATTAGTGGAACTTTTAACGGTTTAGACAGGGAGGGAGTTTCGAATGTTTTTGCTGAATACACTGGTTTAAGTGGTCCGCAACCTTATATGTTTTGGATTCTATGTTTAGTTTTAAACACTTATATACTTTCAAAAGGATTGAGTGGGGGAGTAGAAAAAGTAGCGATGGTGGGAATGCCGTTGCTTATCGTTTTTGGCATTTTCCTCGCCATTAAAGGTGTAAGCTTGCAAGCAGGCACTAATGGTGCTGAGTTTGATGGCACGGAAGGATTAAATTTTTTATGGACACCAAATTTCGATACCATTTGGTCTCCTAAAGTTTGGTTAGCTGCGGCTGGTCAGATCTTTTTTACCTTATCTGTGGGTATGGGTAGCATCCAATGTTATGCTTCCTATTTGAGAGAAAGAGATGATATTGCGCTAAATGCCATGAGTGCAGGTTGGATGAATGAGTTTGTTGAGGTTGCTCTTGGTGGTGCCATTTTAATACCTATCACTGTTGGATATTTTGGTATTGACGGTATGAAAGCATTGGTTAGCGAAGTAGGAGGATTAGGATTAGGATTTAGAACTTTGCCTTATCTATTTCAGCAATGGGGACCAGTTTTAGCCATTTTAGCAGGTGTTGCCTGGTTTGGACTATTATTTTTTGCAGGTATTACTTCTTCATTAGCAATGGGTACCCCTGTAATGGGATTCTTACAAGATGAATTCAACTGGAAACGTGGTCCGTCTGCTTTAGCTTTTGGTGTTATTGTTTTTGTTCTGGGTTTACCAACCGTTGTTTTCTTTCAATATGGTGTTTTTGATGAATATGATTATTGGGCAGGAACCGTTTCTTTAGTGGTTTTTGCTTTGTTTGAAACCGTATTGTTTGCCTGGATTTTTGGTATTAAAAGGGGTTGGTCTGAGATAATCTCTGGTTCCGATATTAAAGTGCCAGTTATATTTAAATATATCATTTTAGTTATTACTCCCTTACTTTTGGGATGTGTGTTTTTTTCAAGCCTTCCTGGAATCTGGGAGCAAATTACTCAAGTAAAATTAAACAATGATTTACTAACAGCAACAGGTGCAGAAGCTGAGAGGATAAAGAAAACCATTTTCTTCCAAAATTTTTCACGAATCCTTTTATTAGCCCTTTGGATAGGAATAGCCGCTTTGGTCTATGTCGCTTACCGTAAGCGCAAACAAAACGATACAGTTCATGTAAATGTTAACAACTAAAAAATAAAAAATGAATACTTCAGCTTTAATTATGTGGTTGGGTTCTGTAATAATAGTTACGGGATTTACTTTATACTTTTTTATTAAAGTACTTAAGACTCCCAATAAATAATAGAATTTAGTTTGTTGTGCATATCCTGTTCGTATATTAAACGGACAGGATATTTTATTTTAAAAATAATAGGAAAATGAAAGTGCTTATTGCCATAGATAGTTATAAAGATGCTGCCGATTCCTTTACCGTTTGCGAGGCGGTAAAAAAAGGTTGGATAAAATCAAGTCCGCACGATGATGTTTCTTGCTTCCCCCTCGCAGATGGTGGGGAAGGACTTATTGATATTCTTAAACTATACCTAGAAATGGATCTTGTTTCCGTGGTGGTGGACGATGCCTTGAGACGGAAAAAGGAGGCACATTTTTTGTTTTCGGAAACGAAAAAATTAGCTGTTATTGAAGTAGCACAAGCTATTGGACTACAACATTTAAGTCCTGCTGAAAGGAATCCATTACATACTTCTTCATACGGTGTGGGTGAATTGATAAACCATGCTTGTAAATTAGGGGCAACGGACATTATTATAGGTCTTGGTGGTTCATCAACCAATGATGCCGGAATGGGTTTGGCTAAAGCGTTGGGTTGGAGATTTTTAGACGATAATGGTAAAGATTGTGAACCCATTGGAAATGAATTGATTAAGGTTTTTCAGATACTACCACCAGCCAAATTTGTAGGTAGTAAGGTTAGGTTTGAGGTTCTTTGCGATGTGGAAAACCCTCTTTTTGGGTCAAATGGTGCCGCATTTATTTTTGCTCCTCAAAAGGGTGCGGATATTTCAGCTGTCAAATATTTAGATAATGGTTTGAAACATTTTTATGGTATCTGCTCCCAAATAAATAATTCGGTGAAGCAAAATTTACCCGGTGCTGGTGCTGCAGGTGGCCTGGGCTACGGAACCAGCTTTTTTTTAGGTGCTTCCTTAAAATCAGGTATAGATTTAATACTAAAATATTCTAATATTGAAAAATTTATCCCTGAAACCGATCTGGTAATCACTGGCGAGGGAGCTTTAGATAGGCAAACCTTACAGGGTAAATTAATAAAAGGGGTTTGTCAGATGGCTAAAAAATATGATAAACCTGTCATCGCCATTTGTGGCGCTTTAGATCTGCCTTCAGAAGAATTAGCTACATTGGGTTTAAAAGCGGCCTTTAGTATTGCTCAAGGACCTGGTTCTTTAAATGACGCGTTGCTAAATACACAAAAAAATCTGACGCTCACTGCTTTTAATATTGCGCAAATATTAAAATGATATGTAAAATGAAGGATAAGTTGCCTGAAAATCAATCAGAAATCCTGCTATTAAAAGAAAAATTTGCCATCGATGGCATTTATCTGAGTGAAAATACCCTAAGCTATTTAATAGAAAATCAAATGGTCGTAATTCCTTATGAGCAACATGTCCTTTTTCCATTAAAACCATCAGACCTTAAGGAAGGGGTTCACTATTATCTGGTATCTGGCAAATGGGTGTTTACAGAATTTTATCATTTAATAAGGGGACATTGTTGCAAAAACGGTTGCCGACATTGTGTCTATGGGCATAAGAAGTTACCCCCTCCGGCTTTGAACACAATGGCAAAATGATTTTCAACCATTTTTCACTACAAACATAAAATTCAGCAAATTATTAACATTGATGGGGTATTTTACCTCCTAGTAATACTAGATTTTTTTTACAAAAAAATTTGAAACAAATAAATTTATTCCTTCTTTAGACCTATTTATAATAGGTTTTTTTGTTTCATTTTGATAGAATAAAAATATACCTAACTTAATTAAAATCAATATATTAGGATTTAAAACGGAGTTTTTGTAATTCTATTTATCCGATTATTAATTTTTAGCAACGCTAAAACTTTAGTTCATAATGTTTCTGAGCAAATTTTCAGGTCATTTTGTAAGAATATTTATGAATGGCAAAATGATTTTCAACCATTTTTTCATGTGTTTATATCATCATCTATCCGTTTGATCTGAATTTACCTGCATTGAGCAAAAAATTCAGTCAAAAATATAATAATGGCAATGATGAGGTTTATATTAAAATATTTCTGATGAACATATATATTCATCAGAAATATTTTCAATAAGTTTCTACTATTGCATTTTTGACTGAACTGGTAAAATGCATTTAACTTCACAAAATCATTATAATATAAACAATAATGATTTTTTTAAGTTTATTATTTTGAATATCAATATTTTAGCAAATAAAAACTAATATTACTTACGATTCAATGCGTCGGATTCCTGCTCCCAATGCATTTAAACGGACATCTAAAAATTGGTAGCCGCGATCTATTTGTTCTATATTATTGATGATACTGGTTCCTTCAGCACTTAAAGCAGCAATAAGAAGAGCCATACCCGCGCGAATATCTGGACTGCTCATAGTTATTCCACGGAGTGCCTGCTCCCTTTCCAAACCGATAACGGTAGCCCGATGCGGATCGCAAAGGATAATTCTGGCGCCCATATCAATTAATTTATCGACGAAGAATAATCTACTTTCAAACATTTTTTGGTGAATCAACACGCTGCCTTTTGCTTGCGTTGCCACAACGAGAAGAACACTCAGTAAATCGGGTGTAAGTCCAGGCCAAGGATGATCATAAATCGTGAGCATCGAACCATCGAGCGCATCCTGAACAACATATTGGTCTTGTTCATGAATTTGTATATCATCTCCATTGAACGACATGGCTATACCCAACTGCTTAAATTTGTCAGGAATGATCCCCAAATGTTGAAGTCCTACATTTTTAATAGTCAAGGGACTATTGGTCATAGCCGCTAATCCAATAAAAGAACCAACTTCGATCATGTCCGGTAAAATGCGATGATCTGTTCCACCGAGTTGAGAAACCCCTTCTATATGTAATAAATTGGATTTTATACCAGAAATTTTAGCTCCCATCTTGTTTAGCATGGTACATAATTGCTGCAGATAAGGTTCGCAGGCAGCATTATATATTGTTGTGTGGCCTTTTGCCATAACGGCAGCTAATAGAATATTGGCTGTCCCTGTTACGGAAGGTTCATCCAGCAAAATATCAGCTCCCTTCAGTCCGCTGGAGGTAAGTTTGAAATAACCGTGTATTTTATCATATTCAGAATGAACGTTAAGGTGCTCAAATCCAATGATATGGGTGTCCATACGCCTCCGTCCAATTTTATCGCCGCCAGGTTTAGGTATAAATGACCTTTTGAACCGGGCAAGTAAAGGTCCGGCAATCATGACCGAGCCACGCAATTTATTGGCTATTTTGTGAAATTCAGGATCCTCAATTCTATCAATAAGTATATTTTTTGCCGTAAACAAAAAAGTATCCTCCGACTCTTTTTGAACCGTTACACCTAATTCTTTTAAAATTTCAATTAACAATTTTACGTCCAGAATACTGGGAATATTACTTATTCTAACGGGTTCTTCTGTCAATAAAACAGCGCAAATAACTTGTAGTGCCTCATTTTTAGCACCTTGAGGTGTAATTTCACCTATCAGTTTCTTTCCGCCAATTACCTCAAATGCCTTCATTATTATTTTTTTTAACAAAATTAATTTTTTTAACGGATAATTGACAGTTCTGATAATTATCCGTTAATATTGGGTTCAAAGATAAGCACTTTAACAAATGGAATATAGTCAACATTTTTCACTTCAGCATCTCACTACATTTAAAACACCCGGATTTGCATCTCATTTTTTTTCTTTTAAAAATGAGGAGGAATTGACGTTTATCGTCCAAAGGAATGATTTTGAACGTATTTCCAATCATTATAAAGATATTTTAGTGTTGGGAAAAGGGAGTAATCTATTGCTTTTAGGTGATGTGAACGGCGTTGTTTTGAAAAATGAAATAGATGGATTAAAAATAACAGATGAATCTGCAGATGATATTTTTATAGAAGTTGGAGCCGGTATGGATTGGCATCATGTAGTTTTACATGCCATAGAAAATGGCTGGGCGGGTATTGAAAATTTAGCACTTATCCCAGGGACCGTGGGTGCTGCACCGGTTCAAAATATAGGAGCCTATGGAGTTGAATTAAAGGACGTTTTTCAATCTTTGCGTTGCTGGCATTTTGAGGATAACAAATGGTATCAACTTGGATTGGATGAATGCCAGTTTGGTTATAGAGATAGTATTTTTAAACGAGGTTGGAAAAATAAGACAGTTATCACCAGTGTTCAGTTTAAGTTAAGTAAAAATGCCATTTTAAACACAGAATATGGTGCTATTACGTCAGAACTTGAGAAAATGGGTGTCCTTAAACCAACCATATTGGAGGTTGCCAATGCAGTCATGAATATCAGGAATTCCAAAATTCCTAATCCGGATGTAGTACCCAATGCAGGGAGTTTTTTTAAAAATCCAACGATTACGGACATACAATATGAATATTTAAAGATAGATTATCCCGAAATGCCTTATTTTAGATTACCTGATGGATATAAAATCCCTGCGGGGTGGTTATTGGAAAAAGCAAACTGGCGAGGTTACTCCGAAGGAGGTGTAGGGTGTTATGAAAAACAGGCGCTCATACTTATACACACAGGTGGGGCAACGGGAAAGGATATCCTTACTTTTTCGGAAAAAATACAACAATCTGTTCGTGAAAAATTTGGTATTGAACTAGAGCGGGAAGTAAATGTGGCTGGTAATTTGCTGGCATAGTTTGTTTTGAATCACGGATTTTATGGATTAATAGATTTCTCGGAGTGTTTATTTACGGATTTTTTTTTGTGCATTGCTTTTATGGCTATTTCTTCTTTCATGCATTAATCGAGGCATAAGCGAAGAAGGAAGCGACATTGAAGTAACCTGAAAAGAGACTAGGGAATTGTTTGTTCCTGGAAATCCGTGATTCAAATTAGAGGTAGGGTTATTAATCAATTTTGGAAGCAGATCCCTCACTTTTAAACGTGTAGTATTGTGAGTACTGGAAGTACTATAAGAAAAACAGTGTAATCCAACTAATCCTTAAAATCCGTGATTCAAAGTGTTTTAGAATAGCCTTTGGTTTTGGTTAATTTGTTTTTCCTGCTAAATGCAATGGATCCATTTTAACCTCCAAAGAGCTGTGGTAACTTTCTCCACCTACTTTTAAGGTGATCTGGTAAAGGCCGGGAAGCGCTTCTTTTTTATCAAATTTCAGGTTCCACCGAATTCTATGGATACCCGGTTTGTTTTCCACTGGAAGCGTTGTGGTTAGCATTCCGCTTTGATCCTTTATTTGGATGGATGCGGGTTCAGAAGTATCCTTAAGATAAAAATGAATGAGTGCTCCGTTTTCAAAAACAGCACGGGGTAGAGATGAAATGGGTTTGATATTGGCCGGATTTTTTCCTGCGAACCAAAAATGTCCTCTTTGGGCACCTCTGCTCTTATTTGCCCAGAGGGTAGCTGGTTTCTGATGGAATAACCAGGCTTTGCCTTCAGCAATGGTTGGTGTTAATTGTTGTAAGGGAGAAATGTCGTCTAATATAAACAAACTTCTGCCATGGGTGGCTGCAATCAAATCGTTTTCACGGGGATGAATCACCAAATCATAAACGGAGACGGTAGGCATACCTGGGTTCAGCCTGTGCCATTCTTTTCCCGCATTCAAGGAATACCAAACCCCGGTTTCAGTGCCTAAAAAAAGTAAGGACTTATTTTTGGGGTCTTCGCGAATCACGCGAATGACTTCGTTTTCGGGTAGATTTGAAGCAATGTCATTCCACGTTTTTCCAAAGTCCATAGTCTTGAATACAAAAGGTTTAAATACATTGTCCCGGTGTCCGTCAAAAGCGACATACGCCACAGCAGGGTCAAAATGAGAAGCCTCCACCTGGGTAACCCAGGTAAAAGCGGGTACATTTGGGAAATTGTTTCGTACATTTCTCCAGTTTTTACCTTCATCTAATGTCAATTGCACGTTACCGTCATCGGTTCCAAGCCAAATAAGACCAGCATCAATAGGAGAGGGAGAAATGGTAAAAATGGTGCAATGGTCTTCGGCTCCTGTATTATCTGGGGTAATACCCCCATTATTGCCCGCAGCTATTTTCTTCGGATCATTGGTTGTCAGATCCGGAGAGATAATTTCCCAGGTTTGTCCTCCATTTTTACTTTGAAAGAGATAATTCGACCCCAAAAATACGGTTTTAGGATCTAATGGAGACAGGACTAATGGTGCAGACCAGTTATACCGAAAAACAGGTGTGCCGGGAATGGTAGGCACGGGATTGACTTTCGTATAATTAAGGATGGTGGCAGGTTTGGGTTGAATATCCGTAAGTGCATGGGTGAGTGGGTCATACCGGTTATAACTTCCATTTTCACTTCCTGTGTAAACTTCCCGCCAGTTGTATGGATTAACCGCACCATACATACCATCACCCCAGTGGACTTTCCATGAGGCATCATTTAAAATGCCCCTTACATCTCTTGAAAAACTTGCCGTAGCAAAGAAACCATTATCTTGTAATCCACCGTAAATGGTATAAGGCTCCTGCATGTCAACTCCAATTCTGTAATATTGCGCAATGGGTAAATTATCAAATAATTGAAAGGCCTGACCATGATCATGAGTGAGAGAAGCCCCTTTATCTGCACCTAAATAGTACCGATCCTGTTGATAGGGGTCCAGCCAAATGGCATGAAAATCGCCATGTACCTCCTGATCTTGACTTCCGTCTTTTAATGTTTTTCCACCATCTAAACTGACCATGAAACGGGTAGTCATGACATAAACCTTTTGGTCATCCTGAGGATTTATAGCAACTTGACTATAGTAAAACGGCCTGTTATTATAGGTGTTGATGTATTTCCATGATTTTCCACCATCTTCGGAACGGTATAATCCAGATCCTGGTTTGGATAAATCTTTAGAAGCTTCAGCTTCTACCAAGGCTATTAAAATACGGGGGTCTTTCCTATAATTAGCCAATCCAATACGTCCGGTGGGTCCACCAGGAAGCCCTTGGGTTAATTTTACCCAATTCTTGCCTCCATCGGTTGACTTGAAAATACCACCATGATTACCCCCACTATTGAAAATATAAGGTTTTCGAAGCCTTTCATAGAAGGCAGCATATAAGATAGACGGATTTTTACTATCCATAACAATATCTGTGCAACCTGAACCGGGATGAACAGGTAATCCAGCAGTTAATTTTGTCCATGTTTTTCCTCCATCCTTGGTTTGGAATAGACCTCTGTCTCCTGCGGTGTCACTCCATAGGGGGCCGATAGCGGCAACGTAGGCAATGAGAGGATTTGAAGGATGGGTGAGAACGCGCGCTATTTGTTGTGTATTTTCCAAACCTACGTTTGCAAAATTTTTACCTCCATCGGTTGATTTATAAACGCCATTTCCCCAGCTAACTGAATTGCGATTATTGGCTTCTCCTGTACCTACCCAAATAATCTTTGGATTCGCCTGAAATAAGGCAATATCACCTATGGAAGCCGTCGCATAACGATCGAAAATGGGTTCCCAGGTGGTTCCCGCATTGTTTGATTTCCATACACCTCCACTCGCTGTAGCTATAAATACTTGCTTGAAATCTTTTTCTACCGCTTCAATATCAACAATTCTTCCCCCTGGACTGGCAGGGCCAATACCTCGCCATTCCATGTTTTGAAGAGAAACCTGACCCGAAAGAATACCTAAAAAGGTGAGAAAAATAATAAACAGAGCAAAAATGTAATGGTAGAGACGCATGGAAAATATTTTAGGTTTTTATAAAGCAGTATGGCTCAAAATAACTATATTGCTTTGCGATAACTTTGTTAAAGTTAACTGTTTTCAAAACAATTTAGGAATAAATACTATTATTGGTTATTAAATAAAAGCCGTGGATTTGAATCCTTTTCTGAAATATCTTACCGTTATTGTTTCTAGTATGGTGAAGTTTATTTTTGGTCCTTTTGAAGGGCTCGCCCTGGGTTTAACCAAGATAGATACTGCATTAGCTACTGCCTTCGGAATGATGATAAGTGTCGCGTTGATTACCCTATTCTTCCATTTCTTTAAAACTAAAGTTTTTCCCCGCTTTGGTAAAAAACGTAAGCTGTTTACAGTGGCAAACAGAAGAAAAGTTAGGGTATGGAGCAAATATGGTATTTTGGGAGTTTCGTTCCTTACGCCTGTCATTCTTTCTCCTATTGGTGGAGCTTTAATTGCTAATGCATTCGGGGAAAAAAAGTATAAAATTTTCTTGTGGATGACCGTCATGGCATTAGGTTGGGGTTTTATAATGACTTACGCGGTGTTTGAGCTCTCTCATTTATTTGGCTTTTAGTTTGCAGATTTCTAAAGACTTTTTTAATCGGCAAATCTTTCATCGGCCAAAAAGGCGAGTCGGTTCATTTTAGAAACCTCCAGGCTAAAAAAACCAAATTCTTCTGTCGCTTTTCCTTCTATCATATATACGCCTTTTCCACGAAATGGGTGTCTCAATAGTTGTTCTGGAAAATGAGTAGTATCAAAATAATTCCCCTCTTGGTCTATCCACGTTCCAAAGGCCATTCTTTCTTTTTTTATGGTTGTTAAGGATTTTGAACACACGAAATAGCCCGCCATTTTGATAGGTCTGTTTTTAAAACTAACCATTTGCCTGGCAAGAATAGTATCGTTCAAAGGGCTGGTGTCCTGAATTAAATCGAAGGGGTTGCATAATGGAAACCCTAATAATTCTAATTCGTCAAAAGACTGATTTAGTGCGTTTTCCTTTACAACGGAAAGCATGGGGGCAAATGAAAAACTTTCATTTTCTGTGTTTTGGACGCGCATTGATTGATGATCTGTTTCAGAAAACAGAGAGTGATTATGTTGATCGCCTAAGGTAGTTACCAGGGCATTTTTCTCCCAAAATAATTCATATTTACTCTTGCCGCAAAAACGAAAGGCACCAATTCTGATTAATAGGTCAAGTTGGGTAGGTCCTAAGGGCACCCGTTCAACGAAATCTGCGAAATCGCGGAAAACCCCGTGATTTTCTCTTTGCGTGACAATTTTTTGAGCTGTTTGTGATTCCAACTCCTTTAAGTGGATAAATCCAAGATATAAATCATTTTCATTTACCAAAGCACTCATATACAGGCTATGGTTTACACAAGGAGCCTGGACATGAGCACCCAGTATTTTTGCTTCGTGGACATAAAATTCCGTAGGATAAAATCCACCAAAATTATTGATGACCGCTGTTATGAACTCCAGTGGAAAATGGGCTTTAAGATATAAGCTCTGAAAACTCTCTACGGCAAAACTGGCCGAATGGGCTTTGCAAAAGGAATATCCCGCAAAACTTTCAATCTGTCGCCAAACTTCTGTAGCTAATGATTCCGGATAGCCTCTTTGATTACATTGTTTAAAATATTTTTCCTTCAAACGTTCTAAAGTATCGTCTTTTAATTTTTTTCCTGTCATAATGCGCCTCACCACATCGCTTTCCCCTAAATCAAGTCCGGCAAAATGATGCAGAATTTTCATTACGTCTTCCTGATATACCATAATGCCATACGTTTCACTTAGCTGTTCCTCAAAAACCGCATGGGGATAAGTAAAACCACAGGGGTCGTGTGTCCTTTGTATATAGGCTTTCATCATGCCTGAGCTGGAAACACCAGGACGGATAATAGAACTGGCAGCAACTAAATGGATATAATTATCACAATGTAATTTTCGTAGTAAGCCACGCATGGCCGGAGATTCTATATAAAAGCAACCCAGGCATTTTGCTGAACGCAATAAGGCAATGCTTTGAGGATCATTTTTGAGCAACTTAATATCATGGATATCAACATCTTGTTTATGTCTCTGACGTATCAGGGAGACGGCATCTTTGATATGACCCAATCCTCGCTGGCTCAGGACGTCAAATTTATGAAACCCAAGAGACTCCGCATGGTGCATATCGAAATGTGTAACAGGGAAACCTTTGGGCATTAGCATGCATGCCGTGTGATATGATAAGGGTTCCTCACTGATAAGTACGCCCCCGGCATGTATCGACAGATGATTGGGTTTGTCGAGTAAACGCTCTGCGTAATACAAAATGGTCGGTTCCAATTCATGCCGGTGCGGCGCTCCTTGTTCTTGTTTTATAACTAATTTATCAATCTCTCCCTTGGGCAGACCATATACTTTTCCTAACTCCCGAATGGCTGCTTTTCGCTGAAAAGTATTATACGTGGCTAATAACGCAACATATTGTTGTCCATATCTTTTGAAAATATAATCGGTAATATCATCCCGTTCATCCCATGAAAAATCAATATCAAAATCGGGTGGGGATGTTCTGTGCGGATTGATAAATCGTTCGAAATAAAGATTTAGCTCAAGGGGGTCAACGTCGCTGATTCCCAAACAGTAGGCAACAATGGAATTAGCACCGCTACCTCGCCCTACATGATGATAGCCGGCGGACCTGGCATAGCGGACAATGTCCCAGGTGATAAGAAAATAAGCGCAGAATCTATGGGTTTGAATGACCTTCATTTCTTGTCTCATCCGATCGCGTGCAGCAGTCAATTCACCATATCTGCGCTGGCAACCCGATTGGGCCAGTTTTTCAAGCAAGGCATAGTCACCTTCCATACTACCTGTAAAGTGTAATCGGTTAACCGTTAACCCTTTCGTTAAACTAATAGATGATGAGTCTAATAATTTATAGGTATTATTTATTATGTCGGGGCATACTAAATAGGGTTCTTCCACCAAGGCTGCCGCCTGCATTTTATCGTCCTTTGAACCAGCCTCTTTGGGAAGTAAATGTGCCAGTAATTTATTTTTATCAATGGCCCGTAAATGTAAATGAACCTGATAATCTTCATCATCCCGGAATGTAACAGGACTAAGCGCTACTAATTTATGGGAATAGGCTCTGATTGGATGCCTGAATAATCGGGCAATATGTTCCCGGCGAATACCTAAAAATTCGTTTTCCCGGAATTGTTCAATGGGCTTTACCAGGCGGGGGAAAATAATCCAGCAATTTGAAAAAACAGGAGGCAAAAGGGGTAATGCCTTGCGTTTCATCGAAAAATCAGTTAAAAATGCATTCAATTCACTAAATCCCTCCCGATTACGTGCTATTCCAATGTATAAGCATTCTCCCGCATCATTCCGAAAGTCAATACCTAATAAGCCCTTTATTCCCGCTTTTTGACAACTATCTATAAATTCTCCGGCACAACTCGTATTGTTGATGTCAGTCAATACCAATGTTTTAATGTCGTTTTCTACAGCATAACTAACCAGCTCCTCCGGTGACATGATTCCGTAGCGAAGACTAAAATAGGTGTGGCAGTTTAAATACATAGGAAGGATAACTATTAAAAGCAGGTAAATATAAAACAAAATGTTTAATATTTATATTATTAAACATTTTGTTTTATAATATTTGTGCTGTTTTTATATTTCAGCTAATGTTTAGATGTTTACAAATATATGATTATCAATAAATAAGGCTAAATTAAAGCAGCATGTTTATCTATAACTATCTAATCAAACTTTAATAAGGAACTGTAGAAAACCACCGGCGTGTTAAAGCAGATGGTCATACAATTAAAAATCCCTTACCTTTACATGATGCAATAATTTTACATCAATATGCGATTTCCCTTTTGTTTTCCCTTTTTGTTCCTCTGTCTGGCGGTCTCATCGTTATCTGCTCAGATAGTTTTACAGCAGATAAACAAAGAAGGTGTATTCATCCAAAATCAAACTATTGGGATTGATATTCAACCACTTGCTTATATAAAAGTGCTTACCGATAGTATGCACAATGAAGGTTTTTTAGAATTTTCCGTTGACAGCATAAAGTCTGTTGAGGATAAAACATACCTTTTTATTCATCAGGGACCCCGCTATTACTGGCGTGCAATACAAAAACCTCTTCCAGATATAGCTCATTCATCCATTCTGTTTGAGGTTGGAAAATGGGAAGCCATAATCAAAAAAAATATTGGAAAACCAGCAACAATGGTTCGTCGGAATGGGCTGTTAGGAGAAATAAATGCATTACTAAACACCCAGGGTTATCCTTTTGCCCGCACGGCGCTCCATATTTTAAAAACGGATGATGGGGCATTAGACGTACAGATAGAGGTAGATTTTGGTGCATTTATACGATTTGATTCCATTCTTTTAAAAGGGGATAAACCTCTGGCGACTTCTTTTCTTTTTCGCTATCTGGATTTAAAAAAGGGGGCGGCATTTTCTACAGAAATGCTGGAAAAAATGACGACAAGAATAGCTGCCCTTCCTTATGTGGAACTCATTGATGCAAAACCTGTCCTTTCAGGCGAAAAGGTAAGTTGGATGCTTACTATGAAGAAAAAATCGGCCAGTCGCTTCGATTTTTTGATTGGATTATTACCGGGAGCTTCTACCAATGCCGGAGGTACCTTGTTAACAGGTACTCTTGAGGGCGAATTTCTGAATTCTTTCGGCCGTGGGGAAAGGCTTTATATTCAATTTGAAAGATTAAGGCCAGAAACACAGCGGCTGCAAATGGCGCTCCGATACCCTTTTTTATTAGGTTCACCCCTGGGTCTCGACTGGCGGGCCGATTTATACAAACGCGATACCTCATTTCTTAATGTAGAACAATCAATAGGTCTTCTTTTCCAGTTCCGTGGCGGCGATTACTGGCAAATTCATCTTGAATCGAATAATAGCCGCCTGATAGGTATTGATGAAAAAAAATTATTGCAATCGAATAAACTTCCAGATCAACTCGATATGAAACAATCTGGCATTGGATTTTCTTTCTCTTTTAATAGAACAGATTACGCATTGAATCCTCGTTCAGGGTGGATATTACAAACTCGAATTACCGCTGGTAATCGCAGAATCATTCAAAATACCAGAATTGTTGCCCTGGGATTTTCAGAAAAGTATAATGAGTTTAAAAATCAGGCACGATACAGAGTTCATGCTGAGGGGAGTTATTTCATTCCAATAGGAAAAAATAGTACGATTCAGACCAACGGAATGGTTGGCTACCTCGGAGGTAGTGGTGAGCTACTTAGCAACGAATTATTTCGGCTTGGTGGAAACCAAAATTTACGCGGATTCGATGAAGAGGCTTTTTTAGTGCGCCAATTTATGCTGGCAACAGTAGCTTACCGCCTTCTGATTAGTAAAAATTCCTATATCTATACCTTTTTTAACCAATCATTCCTTACAGAAATGAAGGAAGGCATAGCCGTAAATGATAAACCATTTGGACTAGGCGCAGGCCTTAATAT
>Ga0208787_1000017_pt1 | contig 80711 bp, 73 predicted proteins | sample Wag4_2014_7_11_FD_187362 | JGI IMG/M metagenome (GOLD analysis project Ga0208787, IMG submission 187362) | Fresh water microbial communities from Ohio, USA - Utica-2 Time Series HT 2014_7_11 (SPAdes) (version 2) | ecosystem: Environmental > Aquatic > Freshwater > Water tank | place: USA: Ohio...
ATATTGTTTATGCTCTAAAAAAAGTGCCACAATCGGCGCCCTTTTTGGTGCTTGCTCTTGCACTTTAATTTTTTGCATTAAATCCAGTTCAAATTGATCAAAATAGCCCGCAGGCACCTGCTTGTTTTTTGACTCAAAGCTTTTTAGGGCTTCTTCTAGTTCTTTTGAAATTGATTCGTTTTCCATATCGCTAATTAGATGCATTTTTAAGTCAAAGGTTTAAGATGCTTGAAATAATGTAGTCATTTTTTTGACTGCTTGGTGATAATTAGCCTTGGCCCCGCCCACTGTTGTCCCGGTGATAGAGGCAATTTTTTCGTAGTCATAAGCCTCGTAATACCTTAACATAAATACAAATCGTTGTTTATCAGGTAATTCGGCAATGGCGCGTTCTAATTTAATCTGGATGCTAGTCTCTTTTAATCCATTGTGGTCGGAAGGATGATCAAAAGCATGATCTATTTCATTTTGTGTACTATGCGTTTTCAAACGTTTTTTCTGGGCAATAAAATTGAGGGTTTCGTTACATGCTACCCTAAAAAGCCAAGTGCTAAAGGCGCTTTCTTGTTTAAAACTATCCAACTTGTTCCAGACCTTGATCCAAACTGCTTGTGCAATATCATCTGCATCTGCATGTTCGTGCACCATTTTTTTTATTTGAAAAAAAACGTTTTCCTGGTGTCTTTTTAGTAATAGCGTAAAAGCTGCTTCCTTATTATCACCTTCTTGAAATTGTGTTATGAGTGCTTGATCTGTCATGCGAGTTCAAGTTAGACCAAAATGAAGTAAAAAAGTTTAATCCACACTTTTTTACATTACATCTTAATGATGGTCTTGACATATTGATGAATCCCATTTTGTGTTCTAATATAATAGACACCTGGTTTTAAATCTCCTCCAAGCAGTGTAACACTATTCATTCCTGCATAACTATAAGTAGCGTCAACTAATAATTTAATGACTGTGCCAGAGGTGTCAAGTAATTGAACTAATGTATGTCCTCCCTCTGTTTTAAATTCAATTCTAGATTGACTTGAAAAAGGATTCGGATAAGCCACAATCATCGCATTCTTTTCAAAAACAGGATTCTTCATTTCAACCGCGCAAGCACTTGCGTTGATTAAGTTTAAAGTTGGAAACTGCTTGAGCATAATTTCCTGATTGTCTGCTTCTTTCACACAGAACCAATTTGTTAAAATCGAATTATAAATGGTTCTAAAATCATATTGATAAGGTACATTATCACCCACAGAGACATTTGTTGGTATAGTGGGATTGTCTCCAAAAACACCACCACGTACATTTTTACCAAATAAGAACAAGGGCGCAGCTGCACCATGATCTGTTCCTCCACTTGCATTTGATTTAATCCTTCTTCCAAACTCCGAATAAGTCATGCCAATCACCCTGTCTTCTATCTCTTGATTTTTAATATCATTCTGAAATGCACCAATGGCTTCCGAAACGGCACCTAATAAATTGGCATGCGTTCCAGTGGATGTATCTGTTGCTACAGCTTGTGCAGCGTGTGTATCAAACCCACCGTAATTCACTAAATAAATTTTTGTTTTTAATCCCCCTTTAATCAATCTCGATACAATTTTTAATTGATTGGCAAGACTAGTATTGGGATAAGTGACTTGTTGCTTCACAGCATCAGATGCAGCTTTGATGCGTGTAGCATATTTATTGGTCTGCTTTGAAATTCTTCTGATAAAACTTAATTCATACCCCGCATTGGTATTGGGAACGGCTTGTTCGGTCGCATCAAATAAATTATAAAATGCACTTGGATCCGAAATGCTCATGCCCATATTGACGATTGGACCCTGACAAGTAAGTGAAGTAATCGAACCAATTTGAATAGCTAGAGGATCTGTATCAACCTCATTTGGGTAATTGTCTGGAAAGCCTGGGTAATTGTTATCTAAAAAACGTCCAACCCACCCGGTATTTAAATATTGGGTACTTTCGGAACCACTCATCCAGATATCAGTTGCTCTAAAATGCGAAAAATTTGGCTGAGGATAACCTACTGCTTGCACCACATCAAGTTGACCTTCGTTGAATAATCTTTGCATGGCAGTCATAGATGGATGTAAGCCGGTTCCATTAAATCCATTTAAACCAAGTATCTTTTTTTCAGGGATGGCAATATTGGTCCTTGCATTATAGTATGCTCCATATTGATTAATCGGTAGCACGGTATTGAGTCCATCATTTCCTCCATTCAATTGTATAATGACTAGCACCCTATCATTGTTTACATTCGCCAATACTTCTGGTTCAACCATACTGTGGTTGTTTAACACATGTATTGGATTACCGCTAATGACTGTAGGCGTTAGTACTGCAAGACTATTGCGTAAAAAAGTACTTCTTTTCATTTAACTTAATTGATAGTCTGGCAGGTTCATAATATATTTTACAAATGCTTTCAATCGGGTATTCACCAAATTAAAGTTGACTGTACTTTGATTAGCCTGATAATTATTCCAAGCTTCTGTCCAATAGTAATCAGATGTTTGCCCGCTTAATAAAATTTGTTTTTTTAAATTGTCTTTGATCGTTTGATCTATTTCGGTTGAAATTAAAAGATCAAATACATCTTGAATCAATTGATTGGGATTAGATGGACTGCTGGAAACAGCTTTTGCAAAAGGGATTAAATCTATAATGACCCTTTTACCATTTCTGGTATAGCCTGTCTCAATCATCAAATCAGTAAATTTATTTCGCTTTGGAAGTGTATCGGCATTGATCCATAGTTCACCATATTCAGGTGACTGATAATAGGCAGGCCATCCAGCCACATTAGGCGGATCTGCAAGGTTTTGTCCAAAATTTGTTAATTGACCCACCATATTATTGAAATGCATGTAGGCGTCTGCATAATCCGTTACTGCATTTGGAAAAACTACATTGGTTTTACGTAAAGTACCAATGACATGGTCAATCGGACTTTTAATTTGACATCCAATATACAAGGGATCATAAAAATGTGCACTATTAAAAAGCGCATCCAATACAGGCTTAATTTCAAAATTATTATTCTTAAAAATAGTTGCTAAAGGTGCAATAATATTTTTTTCTACAGTCTCGTCGATATAATAAAAGACAAACCATCTATAAATTCTTCTACAGATATATTTAGCCGTATCTTCTTTAGCAAATAACATGTCAATCAATTCATCTGTTTCGCCAGCCCCTGCAGCACCTGACTTTCCAGTAATGACTTTATTATTATAGTAACTAGAAAATTGTTTGCTGCCAGTGTCATGTCTTGTTGCATCAAAATAACTATTGTAACTAGCATTGATGCGCCATCCTGTTAAAACTCTTGCAGCTGCTTTCACATCTGATTCTGTAAATTGAATTGCATTGTCTTTACCAACGGTGTACAATTCCTGTAATTCTCTACCATAGTTTTCGTCTGGAGCAGATGCGGTATTTAGGTAGCCATTTAAGTACCTCAACATGCCAGGATCAATCGTTACGGCTTTCACCATTGTTTTAAAATTTCCAAGGGCATTTTTTCTTAATGTATCATGGTGATGATACACATAGTTCGCATTGGAAATAGTATCTGCTTCGGTACCAAAATGATTACCCCAAAACAAAGTCATTTTTTCTCTGACACTTATATCTTGATGAATCATCACGCCAGTAAGCCATTTTTTAAAGCTATTCCTTCTTAAGCCATTGATGGTACCGTCATTGGTTGGATTGTTGATCCATGTCGTTCCAGGGGCAACAGCTGGATCAATCACCGTGGCGGTATTGTATTCGTTGACAGGAGGACTAGGAATAGGATCGGCAGGATTGAGTAATTCGGTTACAGACGCGTTTAAGCCCTTCGCTAAAAATTGTTGAATTTCGGCATGCTTAGCACCAAATAGCACCCTATTCAATAAGTGGGTTGTCGTTTGCTTGGTCCAAGGGCCTTTATAGGTTTCAAGACCTTGACTGCTAGAAAGGGGGCTTAACGGCATGCAAGTGATTTGTTAGCAATTTAGACAATTATCAAATTCAAAAGTTTAAAACGCTTATTTTTCATTCCGGCTATCATCATTTTTTTCATTTGCATTCAAAATGAAATTATCTTTAAAGCAATTCTAAAATATACAACATGAAAATGATTAAATTAATATGTATTGCATTGTTAATCCCTTGTTTAGGCATTAGCCAAATGATTAATAAAGTAATCACCAAGTCAGAAACAGAAAGGATAGAGCGTGTTTTAGCTTCAGACGAAATGGAAGGGCGAAGAACCTTTAGTCCAAGTATTGACAAAGCTGCTGCGTTTATAGCCAAAGAGTTTGAAGCCTCAGGACTAAAGTCTATAAAAGGAGATAATAATTTTTTACAATCATTTTCTATCAATAGACCAAAATTCATCAGCCTGTCAGCAAGTTTAGATGGCGCTGCTATCGACAACAAGCAAGTAATTGTGGTGACCATTGAGCCAGAAATTAAGATCACAGAAGCGAATGGATTTACGATAGCTAAAATTGCAGCTGGTGAAAATTTAAATCAGGCAGCAGCTAAAATGATAGGCGCCAATCAAAAAATGATTGTGCTAGTAGATGAGTCGCATACGCAAAACTTTAGCAGACTAGTTCGTTTTAAAAATAATTTAGCTTCGAATCAAGCTACTGTGATATTTATATTGACCAATACAGCACCTGTTAAGTATGCTATACAAGCGAGTCATCAAATAGAGACTATGGCTTTAGCCAATGTAGTGGCCATGATTCCTGGAAAAACATTGCCAAATGAATATGTGATCTTCTCTGGTCATTATGATCATATAGGTGTTAATTCAAAAAATATGATTAATGGAGATTCTATCTACAATGGTGCAAACGATGATGCTGCAGGAACCACTGCAATGATTATGTTATCTAAATATTATAAAGCACTTAATAATAATGCGCGAACAATTTTGTTTGCAGCTTTCACTGCAGAAGAAGTTGGAGGATATGGTGCACAATATTTTTCAAAGCAATTAGATCCAGCTAAAGTCGTTGCAATGTTCAATATCGAAATGATTGGCACAGAAAGTAAGTGGGGAAAGAATAGTGCATATATCACCGGATTTGATAAGACCAATATGGGCGCTATTTTACAGAAAAACCTTGAAGGATCTAGCTTTAAATTTTATCCAGACCCCTATACAGAACAAAATTTATTTTATCGATCAGACAATGCAACCCTCGCTAGGCTTGGAGTAGCGGCGCATACAATTTCTACATCTAAAATGGATTCAGAGCCAAATTACCATAAAGCATCTGATCAAATAGAAACTTTAGACTTAGATAACATGAATGAAATCATTAAAGCAATAGCCATAAGTGCTGGGACGATTGTTGCAGGAAAAGATACTCCAACAAGAGTAGACACAACGCAATTAAAATAATTAAAAGACTTCTGATTATATGAAAAAGCAATTTGTATTTATTTTACTTTGTCTTTGTGTTACAGCAAGTGCGCAAGTGAAAACCTATTTTCCTGCTGCAGACCAATGGGAAAGAAAAACGCCAACAAGTTTACGCATCGATAGTAATTTGATCCAACAAGCGATTCAATATGCCTTAACGCATGAGACAAAATATCCAAGAAATTTAATGCTTACACAAGCAATGCAATTTGGTAAAGAACCTTTCTCGGACCCTATTGGACCAATGGCAGATCGTGGTCCTAGTTCTGGATTGGTTATTTACAAAGGCTTTATTATTGCTGAATGGGGTAATGCAAATGTAGTAGAAATGGTACACAGTGTAACTAAGACTTTTTTATCTACTGTAGTGGGTTTGGCATTTGAAAAGGGATTGATTCGTTCTATCAATGATAAAGTATACCCTTATCTTCCTCCAATTGAACTTGCAAATACATCAATAACATCAGATCAAAATCCGATCGCTCAAACATCATTCATCTATCCGTTTGAAACAGAACATAACAGAAAAATTAATTGGGAACATTTATTAAGACAAACTAGCGACTGGGAAGGCGTCTTATGGGGGAAGCCAGATTGGGCAGATAGACCATCTGATAAACCAGACGAGTGGACTACAAGAAAACGTTTTGAGCCAGGTACGGTTTATAAATACAATGACACGAGAGTCAATGCATTAGCCTTGGCGGCTACTACGGTTTGGAGAAAGCCCTTGCCAGAGGTGTTAAGAGAACAAGTGATGCAACCTATTGGTGCATCCAATACATGGGCATGGACGGGCTATAGGAATGCATGGATTGTATTAGATGGTAAAATGATTCAGTCAGTGAGTGGCGGTGGGCATTTTGGAGGTGGTATGTTTATCAATGCATATGATATGGCCAGATTCGGATTACTTGCTTTGAGAAATGGCAATTGGAACGGCAAGCAAATCATTTCAGAGGATTGGATCAAAAAATCAAAGACACCATCAACGACTAATACTGGTTATGGCTTTATGAATTATTTTTTAAACACGGATAAAAAAATGTATCCATCTGCACCTTCTACTGCATATGCTTTTCTAGGTAATGGCACCAATGCCATTTATGTAGATCAAGAGCATGATTTAGTTGCTGTCATTAAATGGATGGACGACAAATCAGTTGACGAATTCTTAAAATTAGTATTGACGGCTTTGCCGAAATAAAATGTACTAGTCTTTTGCTGCTTGTATTTTGTGAAAGCTGGTATAAGAAACCAGTAATAAACCAAAGAATACAATTGCCATAATGGTATTATTCAACGGATCGCCCACTGCAATATGTGCTACAGTAGCGGATATATACATGATGCCGAATCCTACATAAGCCCATTCTTTAAGTCTAGCAGGAACTGCCGGAATGATTAATAACAGTAAGCCTATTAATTGACCAATACTTACTTCTAATCCAAGCCAACGTGGTATACCAAGATGTGTTGCGCCATCGATAGCCATTTTGGAGTTCATAAATATAGCAGTAGAAGCGAATAAGCAAATGATGCTTGTAGTAATCCAATATATAATTTTAGTTTTTTTCATAGCCTAGAATTAAAAAAATGGGTTTAAATTACAATCAATTTACAATAAAAATTAAATATGAAAAAATCAATACTATATATTATTTGTATTTTATTTACAACGCAAACTACTTTAATTGCACAAAATACAAATATAACTGGGTCTGCTGAGTCAGAAAAGGAAGTGAAACAAGTGATTCAAAATATGTTTCATGCCATGCAACAAGCAGACACTACATTGTTAAAGACTTGTTTTTCCGATAAAGTTATTTTTCAAACGATACTCAACAAGCCAGAAGGCGCAATGATTAAAACGGAGTCTATCAATGATTTTATCCAAAGTATTGGCAAACAAACACCCAATATATTAGATGAAAGAATTGAATTTGGTGCGATTCAAATGGATCCTTTAATGGCCACAGTATGGACACCTTATACCTTTTATTATAAAGGGCAATATTCACACAAGGGTGTAAATAGTTTTCAGCTAGTTAAATTAAAAGAAGGCTGGAAGATCCAATACTTAATAGATACAAGGTATAAGTAATTATACCTTAATTTTTATTTCTTTAAATCCTTTAAATGGATTTGAAATTGTTGAGGTTGATTGGTCGTTATCCATTCTACACCTTGTCCTATTAAAATTGTTAAATCGGATAATTCATTTACGGTCCAGCTACCTATTTTTAAACCTGCTTTTTTTGCTGTTTCGCTTAATTCAATATTATTTTTAAATGAGGTATAATGCAAATTAATGCCATCAAATTGATTTTTCACGACTGCATCAATGGTTAAGTCAGACTCTAAGTACAAGACTGTTGCTTTTGCTTGCTGCTCCTTTATCCATAAAAGAATGTCTTTACTAAAGCTAATATAGACAATGCGTTTTTCTATTTTTAATCTTTTCGCTAAGGCCAATGTTTCAATGGTCGCTAAATAGTCTTGTTCTTTATCCTTTATTGCTGCTTTGATTTCACAAATTAGCAAAGTCTTGTGCTTTTGTTGTGTGCCTTTTAAAAAGTATTGTTCAAGCGTTGGTAAAGATTCTCCATTAGATAATTTATTTCTGTTTAAATAAGCGTAGGTATTGGTTTGAATGGTATCACCAAAATACACTGGGTCATGGTTCACAACAAGCACGCCATCTGCGGTTCTCCTAACATCAAATTCTGCACCATCACATTTAAGTTCTATTGCTTTTTCTAAAGAAGCAATAGAGTTTTCGGGTAATCCAAATTCCTTCCATGCACCTCTATGTGCAATGACTTTAGTTTGTTGGGCGTTTGATGTTTGCATAAATAGCATGAATAAAAAAATCGGTATTATTTTCAACATAAAATCAGTTTGTATTCTTTGATATAAGGTATAAAAAAGCAAAATAAATTTAAAATTCGACTTAATATCAAACCTTAGTTTAAGTATTAAGGTACTAAAATAATATTAGTTAAACAGCATTTGTAAAGCTTTCATAATTACTTAACTTTGCCCTCCTTAAAATACCTTATGCATACAGGCATCCAAACATTAAAAACGGCTATTGAACCAAGTAGAGCGCAATTATTACAACATCCTGTCTACCATCAGATTCAGACCTTATCCGAATTACAAAAATTTGCCGAAGTACATGTTTTTGCAGTATGGGATTTTATGAGTTTGTTAAAATCTTTACAACAAAAATTAACCTGTGTTCAAACACCGTGGGTACCTGTTGGGTCTGCCAATACAAGGTATTTAATCAATGAAATCGTGTTGGGCGAAGAGTCGGATGTGGATGCTTTTGATAATCGCACCAGTCACTTTGAATTGTATCAACAAGCAATGCGTCAAATGGGTGCTTCTACAAGAGGCATAGAAAGTTTAATACAAGCATTGCAATCAGGTGTTCAAATAGAAGCAGCCATTCAACAATTGAATTGCGCTGATTCGGTAAAAGATTTTTTAAATTTTACATTTAAGGTTGTGAACCATGCTCCTGCACATGTGCAAGCTGCTGTGTTCACTTTTGGAAGAGAAGATTTAATTCCAGACATGTTCACACGCTTATTAGAAAAACTTGTAGAAGAATCCCCTGAAAAAGTATCCATTTTTAAATACTATATCGAACGTCATATCGAAGTGGATGGTGGACATCATAGTCACTTAGCCTTAGAAATGGTGTCAGAGCTTTGTGGAGACGACGCTACAAAGTGGGAGGAGGCTGCAAAAGCTTCTATTGAGGCATTGCAAATACGCGCTAAACTTTGGGATGCAGTGATTGCTTAAGCATTCAATGGTAAATTGATAAAGTAAATTTATATTGCTTCAAACTCACCTTTGTCGGTGTTTTTCTTGACTTTATCTGCATCAAAATATTTGCCATTCATTGCAATATAGACACCTGTTGGAAGTACTTGTGCGAAAGCAAGTGCACTACCTAAATTAAATAATCCATCTGAACTTCCAAATTTATATGGAATCATTGCACCTGTAAGTACAATCGTTTTATTGGGGCAATTTTTTTGTAAATAAAGCGCAGTCATAGTCATTGTGTCTGTGCCGTGTGTGATTACAATTTTTTCTGCATTAGAGGCATTACATGCCGAAGCGATGAGTGCACGATCGGCTTCCACAAAATCTAGACTATCCTTCATCATCAAAGTTGCAATCGATAAATCCAAATTACTTCTTCCTAAACTTAGCATTTCATGCAAATGTGTTTCTTTAAAAAAAAGATTACCGTTTAACTCATTGTACTCTTTATCAAAAGTGCCACCAGTTACAAAAACTTGTATACTTAAATTCATAGATACTTTATTTTGGGTCCATCCACATTTCCTTTCTATCTAACCACTTGTTATCAGAGAAGGATTCCTTACTTGCCAAAGTTCGTGTATATTTTTGTGTACGCTCAGTAGAACTTGTTTGATAAGCAACATAACCCATAATGCTTAAGGCTTTATTAAAATAGGTTTCACCTGGATTTCCCAATGTCTTATAAGGTAATACATTGTCTGCTATAATATAATTTGGTGTAAATCCACTTACTGTACCATAGTCAGATTTTCCAATGGCATTGGTTGTAAGAAAAGTAATTGGTTGCAGTCCATAGTCCCATCGTTTATTAGGGTCGGTAATAGTGAATGAGCCTACATTTTTTCCGTAAGTATTTTCTCCAATTAAAATCACATCCATAAATGGTAGTAAATTATTGATCACCAATTCACTTGCAGAAGCGGTATTGCCTGCAGTTAAAACAAAGACGCGACTAAGTGTACCGAGGTTATTGGGTTCGGATTTGAATAAGGTTTCAAAAGCACTCGAAGTAGAATTTTTTTCCAAATAAGCAGTATAAGTTGCGTTGTATACTTTCTTATTCATCAATTTGCCCACTTTTGCCGCTGCATCTTTCACAGTTAAGTTGGTTATCAAATCCGAAGACACCACATATCCACCTCCATTGTATCTAAAGTCTAAAACCAATTCGTTTACGCCTGCAGTTTTGAAACGACCAAAAATAGCTCTTAAGCTATCATCAAAGCTTGTCAAAAACTGACTATAAGCAAGGTAGCCTACTTTTTTACCCGACCAAGCAATAATGGTATCTGCTAAAATTGGATTTGTTTGCAATTCTACTTTTGTAACACTAACAGATTTTCCATTGGATACAAATGCGCCGCCCACAAAATCACCAAGTCCAAGTTTTAAAGTCTGATTAGATAAAATGGTCGTATAATTTGTATTCGTGATAGTTTGATCATCTACTTTTAAAATAATATCTCCTCTTTTTAATCCTGCTTTTTCGGCTGGGCTTCCTTTTAATACATAGGCAAGTACAAATGCAAGACTAGTCCTAGAATCATCTGTATAAAATGCATTGTTTTTAATACCTAATACGGTACTTACGCCATTTAATTGATTTTGTAAATTAGTATAGCTTTCGTCGATCCATGAAAAACGATCTGTTTTAGGATAATCATTTAACAGCGTATAAAAATAATCTGTAGGCTTAGCATCTGTTTTAGTATTCGCTAAACTTGGCATTTTGTCACTCCATAAATAATAATAGGACATCACTTCGTGGATCCATTTATTAGGAGCCGTATTTGGATTGGTAATTGTAGTTGTTGGCGGCGTTACTTTAGGTGCTTCGGTTTCTTTTTTACAAGCAAAGAAAAAAGCAGAAAGAGATAGGATAAATAGTAATTTTTTCATGCGATTAAAATGTTTCAGTATAAATTTAATCAAACTATTGTTAACACAAAGAAAAAATACGCTCAACTAACTAAATAGACAACTATAATTGTCTAATTTTGAGTCCTAGTACTAGCTAAAAAGGCTAACAAATCCATTCCACTTCTTAGTAAACGATCAATTTATATCAAATGAGAAAATTCTCTATCGCATCCATTTTAATATTATTTTCATTGGCCATTTTTGGACCAACCAATGCACAAAAAAATTTATACTCTGAAGAATTGAAACAATGGGATAGCGCTCGAATAGCCGCATTGAAAGATCCCAATGGCTGGTTGAATCTAGAAGGATTGTTTTGGTTAAAAAAAGGGTTTAATAGTTTTGGGTCGGCCTCAACAAATGATTTGGTATTTGACAATCCTGCTTTTCCAAAACACTTAGGGGACTTTATCTATGAAGATGGAAAAGTGTATTGGAAGGAGGGCATTACAGAAAAAATAACAATCAATGATGGTGATCTTGTGCTTGCAAATTCTGGGACACTAAATTTATTAACTGCACCAGAAGGTAAGTATACCAGTCAGTGGAAAGATTTTGTTTGGGTGGTGATTCAAAGAGAAGATAAAGTGGGTGTGAGATTTAGAAATTTAAAAGCAAAAACTTTATTAGCATTTAAAGGGATTGAAAGATTTCCAGTAGATGCAAAATGGCGTATCAAAGCTAAAGTGATTCCTCAAAATCAAAACCCTTTGATGATCATGAATGTGCTAGGACAAAATACAGCCCAAAAACATGGGGGCCAATTGGTATTTGACATAGAGGGTAAAACCTATCGACTAGATGCCATAGATGAGGGTGGAATCAGGTTATTTGTAACTTTTGCAGACGCTACCTCTGGTAAAACGACTTATGGATCGGGTAGATTTATAGAACTAGATAAACCGGATGCTGAAGGATTTACCTATATCGACTTCAATAAGGCCTACAATCCTCCCTGTGCATTTACTGAATTTGCTACTTGCCCGCTTCCCCCTCCTCAAAACAGGTTAAGCGTAGCCATTCCTGCTGGCGAAAAAAAATATGGACAGCATTAAGCGCTCCATTAACTTTGGTGCCAAATGCAACAGTTGACACCATCCAATCCTCCTTTGATTGCCGTTATCGGTTTAGGCTACGTGGGTTTACCCTTGGCTTTGGCATTTTCTAAGCAATATCAAGTAATTGGATATGACTTGGACAGTGCAAGGGTTGATGCGCTTAAAAAAGGGAAGGATACCACATTAGAAACATCAGAAGATGCGCTTAATGCTGCTACTAATTTAGTTTTAACCAATGACCTTGCATTGATTGCTGAAGCGACGATATATATTGTTACTGTACCTACTCCAGTGCATGCAGATAAAAGCCCAGACCTATCCTTCTTATTATATGCTACATCACAAATTGCTACTGTATTAAAGCGAGGAGATATCGTGGTTTATGAAAGCACTGTTTATCCTGGTTGTACAGAAGAGGATTGCGTTCCGGTACTTGAAAAAAAATCAGGCTTAAATTTTAATATAGATTTTTATTGTGGTTATTCTCCAGAAAGGATCAATCCAGGTGACAAGGTGAATACATTAACAAAGATTCAAAAAATTACTTCAGGCTCTACACCCGAAATTGCAAAGTATATAGATCAACTTTATGCAAGTATTATCACCGCCGGCACTTATGCTGCACCCTCCATTAAAGTAGCGGAGGCGGCTAAGTCCATTGAAAATGCACAGAGAGACATTAATATTTCTTTTGTCAATGAACTGGCATTGATATTTGACAAGATGGGCATTGATACCCACGAAGTATTAGCAGCCGCAAGTACCAAATGGAATTTTTTACCATTTAAGCCAGGTTTAGTTGGAGGACATTGTATTGGCGTAGATCCCTATTATTTAGTACATAAAGCAAAAACGCTTGGCTATCATCCACAAGTGATTTTGTCGGGGCGGGATGTCAATGATCAGATGAGTACATTTATAAGTAATAAATTAATTCAATTACTTGCACAAACTGGAAAAAAAATTCAAGATGCAAAAGTCCTAGTGCTTGGCGTCACCTTTAAAGAAAATTGTCCTGATTTTAGGAACTCAAAAGTATTCGAAATCATCCATCAACTTAAAGCAGAAGGGGCTGATGTTGCTGCATTTGATCCTTATGCCAACGCGATGGAAGTATTTCAAAAACATCAACTGCAATTGATTACGGCATTCAAAAAATATGATGTGATTTTATTAGCAGTGGCGCATGATTTTTTTAAAGCATTGAATTATCCTTCACTAAAAACAAGTCCGGAAGCCATTGTGTATGATACCAAGGCTTTTTTAGATCGTTCCATTGTCACTGCAAGATTGTAAAATGAAAAATATACCTATGATAGAGTCAAAAAGATTCGGTTCCAAGAAAGCATTAATTGATATTGATGAAACTATCTGCTTCTACTCGGATAAAAGAGTGTACGAATTAGCGGAGCCTAATTTTGATAATATTGCTAAGATTAATAAATTATATGATGAAGGTTGGCATATTACCTATTGGACTGGAAGAGGAGAAAGTTCAAAAAGAGATTTAAGACCATTAACTTTAGAACAGTTGACTAAATGGGGCTGTAAGTTCAATGATTTAATTACCGGATATTGTCCTAATGGCGGCGCTGTAAAACCAAATTTTGATCTGGTAATTGACGACAAAGCAAAAAGAATAGAAGAACTATAAAAAGTATTTTATAAAGTTAATCTAATTGCTTTTTATTCCTCCAATCAAGAAAGTACGGATTTGGATATGCTTCTTTTTCTTGCAAAGGGTAAATAAAACAACCAGAAATGCGCGATGGCGGCTATCTCAAAACAAATGAGGTAAAAAGGCCATGCTCCAATGATGAATGGATTATTTGCAGAAGGGGGCTCTCTTAAAAACATATAGTTTGTTCCAATGGCATAGTTGAGGATGCCCACAGATAAGACCACTAATTGAGAGTAACCAAAAATAACCAACCAGGATTTTGGACGAGGTACAAATCCATTGTGTATGATGCTATACAACACGACCAATAATAAACCAGCATGCTCAATAAAATAACTGTAAAAGTTATAGCCCTTAATGCCATTATTAAATTCTGGTGTAAGAAGCGCATGAATCCCTCCTAATAATCCCCAGTAATAAACAAATTCACCTAATAATTGATTTTTATTGAACAAGTAAATGATACACAAGAAAGTACTAATACTGCATAAGTGCGCAGGAATATTTTGTTGAATATTCCATGTGCCGCTATAAAAATTATAAAATTGCTCAATACCTAGATTTGCAATTAATAACAGGGCAATGAAAAAATCGTATTGTTTAATTTGAATACTTTTTAGGTATTTAGGCACCTGAATAAGCAAGAAGATACTTCCTCCAATCCATAAAATACTCTCCCACCATAATGGAGAGAAAGTGGCAAGTGTAATAGATTTTTCAAATTGCATGGAGCAATTTACACCTTTCTGTTTAAATTCTATCGACTAGAGTATTAAACTAAGTGTTTAGATTTTTTTTGAAGGGGTTAAATACCTCAAAAAAATCAACCATTAAAGTAAAAATGATTTAATTACGCCTGCATCAGCATGATCTATTGTTTTTTTATAGATGCAAAAAAAATATTCCCACCAACAGGACCAAAGACAAGTGTTTATATGTGACCAACAAGCCATTTATGCCATGGGCTGCGGCGAATTGGTAAAAGCACATCCAATGTGTAATGGTTATAGGATACTGACCTCTTTAGACGAAATAAATAATTTCAATATTGGCTTATCTCAAGGTTTATTGATCATTGATTGTGCCATGTTTAAATTTGATTCAACAGCTGTTAAAATCAGCATCAAAACACTACGGCAAATATTTCCTTTAATTATTTTATTGAACAAGGATACCCCCGATTATATTCTTTATCAGTTAATTGAACTTGAAGTAGATGTGATTGTTTCAAGAAATATGTCAAGTCATGAATGGAATAAAGCGGTAGAAATGGCTTGTCAGCATAAGGTCTATTTTTGTCAGGATACTGCTGAACGTGTATTAAAATTGACTCAGGTAATGGATAAAATTAATTTAATAGAACGCGTAAATGCGCTAAGTCTATATGATAAATATATTTTAATACGCATCTGCGAAGAAGCCTCAAGTAAACAGATTGCTGCAGAACTTGGGCATAGTAAACGAACGATCGAAGGTCATAGAACTAGGCTCATGCAAACACTAGACGTAAAAAATCTGGCAGGCCTTGTTAAAATTGCATTAATCACGCAACTCTATGATGACTATCTTTCTAATCCTGGGTGGTATGCTAGTTTTTTGTTGGCTAAGACATCTTCTTTATAGTAATGGATGGTTTTAAATTGCCCATTGATAAAACCATAGGCTTGGTCTGTAAAATTTTTGCTTTCAGCAAACCTGCTTTGTCCACCTGTGATAATGGTTTTCGCATTCAGTCTTTTTCCAAATTCTACAGCAGCAACAAAACTATTACCAGAGTATCCGTATCGCTTGGTAGTGTTTGGGTAACGCCTGCTTTCAAAAGAAGGAAGTGAACCCCATTTAGAAGAGGCTTGATTGACTGCCAAGCTAGGCTGGCTATCGTCAAAATTGGCACCTGTTGCAACTCTTTGAAAACGATTTATTGCTCCCCATGCAATTTCCCAACTACCATACCATTTTTCAAATTGATCTAAGGTGGCTTCTAGTAATTTTATTTTAGTTTCAAATGTTACATCTTGATCCATACGGTTGTATTTTAAAACAATTTCTGTAGCAGCTTCTTCCGTGTTTGCAGGAGGAATGGCAGCACTCCATTTTGTTGCCCATTCTATCGCAATGCCGGTTGCAATGGAATTACTATCTGCTACATGATCCCATTTGGTTAAATAGTCAATTGCTTTTTTGGTTCTTGGTGCAAGCTCCGCTGTTTTTGCGGATTGTAAAAAACGAGGCAATAAAATATCAAAAGCACTTAATTTTTTATTGTATCCTAAAACAATGAGTTCGTCCAAATTGATTTTTTCAATTTTAGATAGTAATGCAACTGCATTGAGACCTCTTCCATTTTCACCATCTGGCGCCATATACTTAGGGTAATCTTGGGCTTTAGGACTACTACTGCCTGCTACTGTAAACGGCGTAGCATTGCAATTTTGTAACCATCCAATTGCAGGATTGACACTTTGTATAATTTCATTTAAAGCATGTACACCCTGCCAGTCAGTTGCTTTAATACTGCCATCTACTGGTAATGTATAATCAAAATTTGGATTGCGTTTTGGCATGAAATTACCATGCCAGTATGCAATATTACCTGCAGCATCTGCATAGACCGTGTTATTGCTATTATTAGATACTAGTTCCATTGCTTTTGTATAGTCTGCTAGGCTTTTTGATTTTGTTCTTGTCCAACATTCCATCAAAGCGTTTAAAGAACGATTGTTTTCTTGAAGACTTAACCATTTTCCTTTCTCCATACCCATAATTGGACCATGGTGTGTAAAATAGGTATCAAATGATTTTGTCTTTAACATACCATTGTCTATGTATTGGATATGGATAGTACGTTGTCCAACTTTCTTTTTTTCTTTCTCGTATGTATAAAATAATTCATTCTTGATTTTTTCAGTCTGTTCTTCATACACATCTGCTACATCGGCATAACCGCTTGTATGCATCCATCCACATTGTTCGTTAAATCCTTGATAAATAAAGAACTGTCCCCAAGTCACCGCACCATAAGCGTTTAAACCTTCTTCGCTTACCATATGCATTTCGGATCTAAAATAAAAAGGCACATGGGGATTAATATACAACATGGCATTCCCTGTTTTGCTATGTTTTGGTGCAATTGCAAATCCATTGGATCCTTTTAAGGTTTTATCCTCCATGTCATAGTTAGGTTGTTCAAATATTGTTTGCTTAGTTTGTATATACTTATTAATACTTACTGCATTTTGATTTGAATAGAGCTGTTGCCCGTAAAATGCTTCAACATGTTTTTCGGTGATGCCTGCAGACCTTGTTGGAGAGACACTTCCGTCTGTCCACATTAAATGGTACCATGGCTTAAACTTTTTGAGCACCACCGGTTTTACTTCCGGATGTTTAGATAAGTAGTAGTTAATGCCATCTGCATGTGCAATTAACAATTGCTTAAACCAAATTGGACTTCTTTCAAAATCTTTCATTGCTTCCGCACTATCTTGAATGAGTTGCATCATTAAATCTTCATAAATCAATTTTGGCCCTTCCATTTCGGCACGTCGCCCTAACATTTCTAAAAAATTCTTTTCTATCTGCGGAAAATTCTCTTCGCATTGCGCATACATCAATCCAAATACTGCATCGGCATCCGTCTTTCCATAAATATGTGGAATATCCCATTCGTCACGTATGATATTGGTTTGTTTGGCGTGTTGATTCCATCTAGCGAGTTCTGCACTTGTTGGCTTTTGTGCAATTGAGACAATAGCAATCCATACCAAGCAACTCAGTAATATTATTTTTTTCATACAACGATTTTTAAATTATACCAATCCCCATGTTTTAATTCTTTCCAGATTAATTCGAGCACATTCAAGTGGCGCAATCCCTTGATAAGATTCTTGTTCAATGATAAACTGTTTTGTACCACCTATTGCTTTGGCTAATAAGCATACCGCTTTTGGATCCACTAAGCCATTGCCTAAAATGGTACTATCATGCTGGTCGTTCATTTCACCTATCGGTACTTTAATCTCATCTTTTACGTGTACAGAAACAAAACGGCCTGGATATTTTTTGATCCAATCCATTCCCCTAGCACCAATGCCAAACATATTCCCAAAATCTAATTGGTGTATCACGAGCTCTGGGTCGGTTTCTTTTAAGATGATATCATAGATCAATTGCCCATTTACTTTTTCTATAAATTCAAAATTGTGGTTATGGTATCCAAATTGCATGCCTGATTCCAAACACAATTCTCCAGATAAATTGAATAATTCTAACTGATGCATCAATGCATCATAAGAGGTCCTTACTTTTTCATCTATCGAAGGACTAATGACATAGTCTTGTCCAAGTGTCACTGCATCGTCGATGGTATATTTCCAAGCGTCTGTAAATTCTTTTTTCTTAGTATCCCAATGGTTTGCATTCAATGCGGTATGGCCACTTGGCATTTTCATGCCAAGGTCGTCTAATATTTTTTTAAATTCAATAGGCGTATACCCATATAATCTTCGGTTCGAATAATTGGCATGCTCAATATATTGATAACCTATTTTTGACAATGTCTTTAAAGTGTCTAATGGTTTTTTAAACATATTATCACGCACTGCATACAATTGAATGCCAATTAAGGTCTTTGCTTCGGCAATGTAATTTTTTGACCACAGTGCTTTTGGCGCTATACCCATACCTAACAGGGCTATCCCCGTATTTTGAATAAATTTTCTTCTTGAATTTTGCATAAGCGTTTAGTCTTCTACCTTCGTGTTTTTAGTTGGTTTTTTATCTAAGTATTCTTTACGATCTACTTTTGAATTACCTGTTACTAGCTCATCTAAATTAGCACCATTGTATAAACGACCATTTTTCATGATGTACTGAATGCTATTGGTATTTTTAATGTCTTCTAAAGGATTCTTGTTTAAAATAATTAAGTCAGCTAATTTACCTGCACTGATACTTCCAAGGTCTTTATCCAATCCTAAACTTTCTGCACCCAAAATAGTAGCAGTTTTCAAAGCATCTAAATTGCGCATACCGCCAGATTGCATAGCCCATAGTTCCCAATGGTAACCCAAACCTTGTAATTGACCGTGACTACCTACACCAGCAAGTCCACCAGCTTCTACAATCTGCTTCATACTCTTAGCATGTTTTTGAAATACATGCTCTTCTGGTAAGAACCAAGTAGCACGACGTCTTGACTTACTTGCTAATTCTTCGTAAGGGGTATAGTATTGCATTTTTGCATCACCATATACATTCTCCGTTTCATAATAAAAATTCTCTGCCCATGGTCCACCATAAGAAACCAATAAAGTTGGTGTCACTGCCATTTTTGAACTTGCTATTGTTTTCACCACATCATTGTACAAAGGATAAATTGGAATAGAGTGCTCATGACCAGGGTAACCGTCTATCAAATTCGTCATATTTAATTTGAAATCTAAACCACCTTCTGTGGTAGGCATTAGCTTTTGGTTTTTAGCTGCTTGAATCACCCATTGTCTATGTTTACGGTTACCTACTAAATACATTTTAATGTACTTGGTATTGTAATATTTACTGTATTGGGCTAGTACTGATTCTGCTTGTGCAGAGTCTTTTAAATTATAGGACCAATAACCTACACCAGGTCCAGTTGAGTAAACTCTTGGACCTACCATTTTACCTGCTTCTACTAAATCGCTATAAGTTAATACGTCCGTAGTTGCAGTTTGTGGATCACGTGTTGTAGTCACACCATAGGCTAAATTGGCTGCATAAATCCAAACTTGATTTTTATGGATGCCCCAGCTAGGCCACATATGCGAGTGCGTGTCTATAAATCCTGGCACAACTGTTTTCCCTGCAAGGTTCACACGTTTAGCACCAGCAGGTACTTTTAGTGAACCAGATTTTCCAACAGCTTGAATTCTATTTTTTACAATTAAGATGTCTCCGTTATTGATCACTTGATCTCCATTCATTGTAATGATTCTTGCATTGGTCAATAACACTGTTGTGCTAGGCATATCATTTTCATAATAAACTTTTACCCAAGTTTCATTGGCCTTGTATTTTGGTGCTTCTTTTTTATCGTCTTTTTTAGCAATGTTTGTACTATCTTTTTTCGCTGTATCTTTTTTAACTGCGGCTTCTAATTTTTTCGCAGCAGCTAAGCTATCATCAAAAGCATAAGCAGCATCTATATCATATGTGAAATGCGCTGCACCTAAACTCCAATGAATGGTTTTGCCATCTGCTTGCCAGCTAGGAAATTCTCCACCAATTTCAGTTAATAATTTACTAGGGAATGCAGCATTTTTAGCATCTGCAACAGAGATGGAAACTGATTTGCCAGATTTTGGAATGGTCACAAAATAAATATTGTTATTTACTTGAGCAATCGCAGCAGATCCCTTTGGTGATAATAAAATATTGTTGGCATTAGATGGAGGATTGTTTTCTTTTGCAGCATCATCTTCATCCATCACTTCTGGAATGACACAAGGGTCAGCCAATGGTTTTCCGCGATGTTCAGGAACACTTCCGAAAGTAGTGATACCAGAAATTTTTGCAATTTCTTTTTCATCACCACCATCCCATTGAATTGAAATCAATCTACCACGATTGTTTAAATAAATACGATCATCATTCATCGCAAAATGTGGATTGTATCTTCCGTTTGCTTTATCAATCAATTTTTCATTGCCAGTGGTCAAATCAATCCAAGCCAATTCATCTTCTGCGTCATCATAACTAGGTTCAATAGCATCTTTGAATTTCTGTGCACTGGTTTTATTGAAAACTAATTTTTTACCAGTAGGATCAATTGCAAGACCTTGGTATAAAGCATTTTCTTTTGAAATAATTTTTTCTGAATTATTATTTAAATCAATGAAACGAATAGCTCCACCATCAGGATTCCATGTGGTAAAATAAATCCCATTGCCAGCATTATTCCAAATTGGTTGTGCTTCTGTGAAATCATTCTTTGTTAAACGCTTTGGTGTACCGTTTGGATAGTCCATTACATACAATCTATTCAATACTGTAAATGCCAATTGCTTTCCATTAGGAGAAGGCACCGCGTCTCTTATTTGTGTTGCCATGGTAGCAGCCGTATCCTTTATAGGATATTTAAATAAAACTTCTGGTCCCATTTCAATTTTCGCATCCACTGTATATGGAATCGAAGTTTGTGCAGCAGATTCAATATCAATCTTATTTATTTTTCCCCCGTAAGATGCCAATAAATATTTACTATCTGGTGTAAAACTCATAGCAGGCAATACACCCATCACAGCAATAGATTCTTGGTCATCTCTTTGCACAGGATAGGCCAACCAAGCTTCTTCACCTGTTGCTAAATTTCTTTTAACCAATCCGGTTTTATCTTCATAACGAGATCCATACACCAACCATTTTCCGTCTTTAGATAATACCGGAGTAAAAGCAGATCCATATCTAGATGCAATAGTTCTTGTAGTTCCTTTTTCTCTATCATACACACCAATACTATATTGAGGGAGCATTGCATTGTAGTTCCAAGCACCATTGCGTGCACTATAATAAATATAACGACCGTCTGCACTCACTGCAGGATCAATTGTTTTTAAGGTAGCAGGTGTTTCAATCAAATTAGTTCCTGCACCACCGTTTTTATGCATCAAATACAATTTAGTATTACGACGACCTTTTGTATACACGATATAATTTCCGTCTGGGGTATACACAGCACCTGGATAATTATTATTTTGTTCTTCAGTTAAAGCAAGGGTATCTTTTTTCTCTAAATCGATATACCATATATTTTCTGCACCAGAGCGGTCAGATAAAAAAAGGATGCGTTTACCATCTGGACTAAAACTTGGATGGTTATCGTAAGCCATCCCTTTAGTGATAGCAGTCGCTTTTCCGCCTTCCATTGGTATACTATATATATCACCCATCAAATCAAATAAAATAGTTTTTCCATCAGGACTAACAGCAACTGAAGTCCAAGTGCCTTCGTTAGTTGTAAAGTCAATCGACCTAGTAGCTTTTAATGGCAATCCTTTAAATTGACTAAAATTAGTACTGTCTTTTTTTGGACTTTTTTTGTCCTGTGCTTGTGAACTGATTAAACCAAGCCCCAAGAAGAGAGTCAAAGCAATTATTCTCATAATGTTTATTTTTTGAAAGTTACATCAATCCAATAGTACCCTAAAAAAAATGAAATAATTGGAGAGCGCCGTTCATCAAATATTTTTATAGTTTTAACTAAAAATTTAGGTAGAAATTGGCCTTTATCATTTAATTTTGGTTACTCAATCGTATCTTTACAGTATGAACAAACACAAAATGGGGCAATTTATTTTTATAAGTTGCTTATTATTAATTAGTTATTTTGGATTTGCACAAAATTTGACCATTCAAGGCACTATAAAAGATAGTATTGCCAATCGTGCCCTTAACTCAGCCACCGTTTCATTGGTATATGCAAAGGATTCTTCCTTGGTTAGTTTTTCAAGAACCAATGAAACTGGGGTGTTCAATTTTAAAAATGTTTCACCTGGATCCTATTTGATTTCAGTTTCTTATGTAGGCTATGTACCAAAATGGGTACCTGTGCTAACTGGAACAGAAAAAACAGTAGACATGGGGTTGATCTATATGAACGATGTCAATACCATGAGTACGGTGACAGTGACCGCGCGTAGACCACCCGTTGTGATCAATGGAGATTCAGTGGAATTCAATTCAGAAAATTTTAAGACAGCACCCAATGCAGTGGTGGAAGATTTATTAAAAAAGATGCCGGGCATGGAAGTGGATAAATCTGGTGGCATCACAGTCAATGGAAAAAAAGTGACCAAGGTTTTTGTGAATGGAAAAGAATTTTTTACAGGCGATCCGATGATGGCTACTAAAAATTTACCTGCAGATGCGGTAGATAAAATTCAGGTGTACGATCGTAAGTCTGACCAAGCCATGTTTACTGGTATTGATGATGGCTCAGAAGAAACGGCAATTAATTTGAAGTTGAAAAAAGACCGAAACAAATCCACTTTTGGTAAATTAAATGGAGGTGCAGGAACGCCAAATGTATTTGATGCACAAGGCAACGTAAATGTGATCAATAATGAAGAACAATTTTCTGCTATTGGCGGCGCGAATAATACCAACAGACAAAATTTTTCGGGCCGAAATATTATTAATTTTTCGGGAGGTGGTGGAGGTAGGCCAGGCGCCGGTGGAGGTGTAACCGTTAATTTTAGCGGTGGCTCTGGTGAAACGGATGCCAATGCACAAGGTATTGCAGATACTTATTCTATAGGTGGGAACTATTCAAACTTATTCAACGATAAAAAAACCGAATTCAATGCCAATCTTTCAATTAGTGATGTTGAAAGAAACAATATCAGTAGCTCATTTACTCAGAACCTTACGCCTGGTAATGCATTCAATAGAATTTCTAATTCCAATTCAATTGCAGGAAATAAACAACAAAATTTTGGAAGTACGATTGATCATAAAGTAAGTGACAATTTTTCTTTTAGGTTTACACCAAGCTTAGGTTTGCAACAAACCACTAATTATAGCGAAGACTCCACACAAACCTATTTAACAAATGGGAACTTGCTTAATAGCAATACCACAATAGCTTCTAGCGCTTCTGATGCAGTCAATGCAGCAAGTACTTTATTGTTAAGAAAGAAGTTTGCTAAAAAAGGACGTACACTTTCGTCTACGCTAACACAAAGTTTTAATCGCTCTAATTCAACGGGGAATCAATTTACAGAAAAATTATCTTTTTTAAATAATAAGCTTACGAATGATTCAATTTTAGATCAACAAAATATGCGTAAAGGAGAAAACTCAAGCTATTCTGCCAATTTAATTTATACAGAACCATTGGGTAAAAAATCATTATTAGAGTTCAATACTTATCTAAGTAAAAGTATTGGGTCTTCTAGTAGAAGAATTTTTGATCGTAACGATGTGACAGATACGTATGATTTATTGAACACACGTTTAACCAATGAATTTAATAGTGAGTATACTTATTCTGGTGGAGGGATGAGCTATAGGTCTAATCAAAAAAAATATAATTTCTCTACTGGCGTTTCTTTACAACAAGCAGTGCTAGATGGCGAGAACATCAGTGCAAAAACAAAACTGAGTCAAAGTTTTCAAGACATCTTACCTAATGCCACTTTCAGATATAATTTCTCTCAAACAAAAAATTTAAATGTAGACTATCGTACATCCACGAATCAGCCTTCTATCACACAATTACAACCGGTATTGGATCAAAGTAATATCAACAGACAATCTATTGGTAATCCAGATTTGAAAAGAAGTTATGTACATAATTTAAATATTCGTTTTTTCAGTTCTAAAATTTTAGCAGGAAAAAGTTTCTTCTCAACATTGAACGCATCTACTACAAATAATTCGATTGTGAATTACGATAGCGTTTTACCTAATAGAACCATTCTTACAAGGCCAGTCAATGTCAATGGAGCCTATAGAATCAATGGGTCGATGAATTATAGTTTTGGTATCAAAAAATTAAAATCAAGACTTAGTTTTGGCTTAAATGCAGGTTTGAACAATAATATCTCTTATGCGAATGGCTTATTAAATACCATCGTTACAAAATCTACTGGTCCGAGTATGTCATATACTTATATTGTTGACGATGTCATTGATATTAATTTAACGGCTCGTTATTCCTTTAGCAATACAAATAACGCAGTGAATCCAACATTGAATACGAACTTTTTGACAAAAGTATTTGGAGCAGATATGACCAATTACTTGCCTTTTAATATTGTATTGAATCAATCCTTCAACTATGCCATTAACACAGGTCGTGCAGAGGGATTCAATACAGCAATTCCAATATGGAATGCAAGTTTTTCTAAATTTTTCTTAAAAAATAAGAGAGCAGAAATTAAGATGAGTGCATTTGACTTATTGAATAAGAATATCGGCATCAACAGAAACGTATCTCAGAATCAGATTGTAGACAGATCCTATAATGTAATTAGTCAGTACTTTATGTTGACTTTCACTTATAGTTTACAAAAATCTGGATTAGGAGGTGGTGCAAGACCTGGAGGTATTATGATTAGAATGTAAAATCACTTATTTTTACTAGTATAAAAATTAGGATCAATTAAAATAAAGTAAAATTTCATTTATGAAAAAAATACAATTAGTATTTGGATTGTTGATTGCATTAACAAGTATATCAACAATAGCTACGGCGCAAATGAAGGAAGGGAAAATAAGTTATGAGCGTAAGATTAACATGCATCGTAACCTGCCCGATCCACAAATGAAGTCGATGGTCCCTGAATTCAGAACAGATAAGTTTGAGTTGATTTTTAATGAGTCTGTAAGTTTATTTAGATCAGTAGTGGATGATGAAGCACCAGACCCGTTTGCCAATGCTGGCGGAGGAGGCGGTGGCGGTATGCGTTTTAATTTTAGAATGCCATCAGCAAATACCTATACCGATTTAGCAAAACAAATGCAATATGAAGAACGTGCATTTTTTGAAAAAGAATTTTTAATTGTAGATTCCTTGAAGCAATACAAATGGAAATTATCAGAGGAAACTAAAACGATTACAAAACAATTATGTAAGAAAGCCACTACGATGATTACTGCGCCTCAAATGCGCATGCGTGTTAGCATAGGAAGAGGTGGTGAAAATAATACTGACACAGCAGCAGCGAATACGCCAAGAGCACCAAAAGAAACTGAATTAGTAGTTTGGTATGCCGAAAATATCCCAGTGTCTTTTGGTCCAGATAATTACAGCGGATTGCCAGGTGTGATTATGGAAGTAGATCAAGACAACGGCGCAACTGTAACAACTGCGGTTGAAGTGAGTTCGAAGTATCCAAAAAAAGAATTGGTTGCACCAACCAAGGGCGAGAAAATGAATAGAGCGCAGTTCCAAGAAAACATGCAAAAGCTTATGCAAGAAATGCAAAGAGGCGGCGGCATTAGAATGGGAGGCACTGCAATTAGAGTAGGAGGCGGGAATTAATTATAATAAAACTCTATTGAGTTTGTATAAAAAAGGGACGCGAATCGCGTCCCTTTTTTATGGAATCAAGTGCCAACTCCAACCTATCGCAATCGTTCTGTTGTCTCCTAAATAATACGCATAGGCATTGTTACCACGGATACTAAAGTTTTTGGTGGCCATGCTGGCATAAAATTGATCTGTCAGGTTTAAACATTGTAACCAGAACTCGTGTTTTTTCATACTGTAATTCACTCTTAGATTCAATACATCAAATCCTTTATAACGAGTAGCATTGATCTCGTCCATAAAATAACTAGACTGGTGTTGCCATTCAATGGAAGAGCTTAAAGCGCTATTCCATTGACTTAATACAGTTAGGTTGCTAAAAAAATGAGGTGCAGCCACCATTTCTTTATTGCTAATATCTGTTCCCTTTAAAATAGTATTCACGTAAAGGTGCTTTGCATTGCTGCCATTAAAGTTGATCTGAAATAGTTTACTAAAATTATATTTTAGTTGGTATTCTATACCATAGTGTTTTGTTTGACCTGTATTTTGATTCAGGTTCACGCCGTCTGCTTGGCGGACTGAAATAATTTCATTGCGGCCATTCAATTGGTATAAGGACCATTCGATATAACCATTGGGTATACTTATCCAAGATCCAATTTCATAGTTTGAAAAACTTTGAGGTAACAAATAAGGGACACGTATAGCATTGTAGATTTCGGTGATTTGAGGTGGCACAAAACCATTACTAAAATTTAAATAGCCACCCCAATTGAGTTGATTGTAGGTTAAACCAAGTTTAGGCGCCCAATTGGTGAATAAATTATTTGCAGAAGGTGTTCCAGTAGCTAATTTATTTTTAAATTGGTAATCAAATTGATCGTATCTCAATGTGGCATTGACACGTAGACGATTGGTAATTGGTTGAATCCAATTTAAATAGACTGCTTTATTATAAATGTTAGTCCTGTAGTTGGTAATCAAACTGTCAATGGGACGCCTTGTATAGCTTGTAAATTTATTGATGTTGGTGTCTTTAAAAATATCAATATAGTTTGCAACTAGGCCTTGTTCTGTCGCATCCATATAGCCACCTAATAAAATTTTTGATTTTATTTTTTTCAAATTTATCTGATGTTGTAAATCAAAAACATAGGCATCAAAACGATTTGAATTAATCTGTCCTCTAAACTTTGTAGGATTGGAACTTGCAGCAATTAAATAGGCTGGATTTTGACCCATTGTATTGCCGCGGTATAAAAGGTTCACTGTTGTTTTTTGTGTTGCATTCCATGCATAAGATAAATTTTGTCTTATACGAACCAGGTCCAATTTTCGATAAGTAAAACTTTGTTGGGTACTATAGTTTCTTGCCTGAAATTTTAAGCTATCCACTGTGCCAGTCATCTGCCCATCGTAATGGATATATTGCAGTTGTTGATACCCTGTCCATTTTTCTTTAAAAGCAAAATCTCTTTTTAAGCTTAACGCAGTTTTAGTATAATCGCTGTATTCAAGTTGTCCATTTTTTTGTCCTATCTGACTAAGGTAGACCGCCCAGCCAGATTTTTTACCAGCTTTATTCCAAGCCAAATCGGTTTTTAAAAGGCCATTGTTATTGATATGGTTGCTAATAGAAAGCTGATTACTAGTTGGTCTTGGCGCATGTATAAAATTCACTACTCCTCCAATGGCTTCTGCACCATACAATGCAGAGGCGGGTCCTTTAATCACTTCGATTTGTTGAATGGCTGCTGTATTGATTTCAATCAAGGCATTGTTGCTAAATAAACCACTTGTTCTAATTGGTAATCCATCTTCTAAATAGAGGTACAAGCCTTTCAAAGAAACAGGTTGCCTGATAGACATCATATGCTGCTCGTTCCCAATGGTGGGCATAAAGACCCCACTGACCTTATTCAATAAAAAATCTATTCTTACTGCTTTGGCTTCTTGAATCTGCTTTTGACCCAATATACTAATCGCAATGGGGGATTCAATTCTTTTCTCCTTTGATTTATTCGCTGTCACAATCACCGTTAGCAAACTACTATCAGCTATTTGTGTAGGTTTTACTTGACTTAAGGCTAGAAGGGGTGTGGAAAGTAGTAAAAAAAGAAAAAATCTGAAATGAATTTGCATAGATGCAAATTTAGTAGTTAATTTATTCTAGATTCAATATACCATACAGATTTATACATTTTAATATCCCGATATGAAAAAATTTACAATTGCAACCCTGCTCTTAATTTTAGTCTCCTCTACTCAGGCACAAGTATTGTCTGTAAAAGAACAAGCAAAGACGATTAATGAGTTGTTGACAGATAGAATAGAAAACTTATTGCCTAAGTTAATGGATGAAGCCAAGATAGATTGTTGGCTCATTATTTCAAGAGAATACAATGAGGATCCTATTTTAAAAACCTTTTTACCTGCAGAATGGCTTTCTGCAAGAAGAACTACCATGCTTGTTTTTTATAGAGATAAAAAAAATCAAACCATTCATAGTTATGCCATCGCAAGATACCAGGTAGGCAAGAGCATTCAAGCTGCATGGAATCCCGAAAAAGAGCCCAATCAATGGAAAGCGCTTTCAAAATTGATTGATAGTTTAAACCCCAATCAAATTGCTTTAAATACTTCAAAAGATTATGGACATGCAGACGGATTGCATCTCACAGAATTCAACGAACTAAAAAATGCAATGACCCCTAGTCAATTAAATAAAATTGTATCAGCAGAAAAATTAGGTGTTGCTTGGCTTGAGACGCGAACTGCAAAAGAAATGGCCATCTTTCCAACCCTACTTGCAATCAGCCATCAAATCATAAAGGAAGGATTTAGCAATCGAGTGATTCAACCCAATAAAACAAGTACGAATGATTTGGTTTGGTGGTTCAGACAAAAAGTAAGCGATCTTGGTTTGTCAACTTGGTTTCATCCATCTGTTGAAATTCAAAGAAGGGTGAGCAATGACAAAGACGCTATTATTCGTCCTGGTGATCTTTTACATGTAGATTTTGGGATCAGCTATTTAAGGCTTAATTCGGATGTGCAAGAGCATGCTTATGTATTATTACCCAATGAAACTGCAGCACCTGCAGACTTAGTTGCAGCCTTTAATAAGACCAATAGACTGCAAGACATCTTAACAACCAATTTTAAAACTGGTAGAACAGGAAATGAGATTTTAGCAGCTTCTCTTAATCAAGCAAAAGCAGAAGGTATTCAGCCAAGCATCTACACGCATCCAATTGGATTTCATGGACATGCAGCAGGCACAACGATTGGTATGTGGGATATGCAACAAGGTGTTCCAGGTTCGGGTGATTATGCGATGCGTCCAAATACTTGCTACTCGATAGAACTCAATGCCACGCATACCATTCCGGGATGGAATAAACCCGTAAGAATTGCATTAGAACAAAATGGCTGTTATGATGGATCAAGTTTTGATTATCTCGATGGCCGACAAAAAACAATCCTTTTAATTCAATAAAAAAAAGACGCTACCTCGGTAGCGTCTTTTTTTGTCATCCCATCATCCTATAAATAACCATTCAGTTTTTATATTATCCCAAAAAGAATTTCACAATAAAATATGTGATGGCTGCAAGTACAGCACTCACCGGGATGGTTAATACCCATGCCCAAAGTAAATTAGTGGTCACGCCCCATCTAACTGCACTTAATCTTTTTGTTGCACCAACACCTATAATGGAACCAGTGATCGTATGTGTAGTAGAAACTGGAATACCCATCTGTCCTGTAAAGAACAAGGTAAATGCACCAGCTGTTTCAGCAGCAACACCTTCAAGCGGCGTTACTTTAGTGATTTTAGAACCCATTGTTTTAACAATCTTCCATCCACCACTCATGGTACCTAATCCAATGGCTAGGTAACATGCTACTGGAACCCAACCTGGAAGCGATGCAAAATCTTGAATACTACCACTTGCAATTAATGCAGCGCCAATAATACCCATTACTTTTTGTGCATCATTTCCTCCATGCCCAATGCTAAATGCAGCAGAACTAAATAACTGTAATTTTTTGAACATATTACCTACAGTTAAAGCAGTAGGTGTTTTAATTTTTTCAACATACAAATAAATCAAAATAAAAATAAGCGCTGTACCAAAAATACCATTTACAATCATCGTATTGTCTGCTTTATCTATCTCATCGGCAAAAGTTTTCTCAATATTAAAATTGGTCAACTTCGCTTTTACTTTATCAATATTTTTAGGTTGAATCGGATAAATTTGATTGATTAACAATACAGTAGAATCAATAGAAATTGTACCAGCTAAAAATAATTTTACGGGCGCTTTATATTCCTCTGTAATCACTTTAGCAATATCATATTCCTTTTTCGCAGAATCATTTTCAGGTGCTTTGGCTTCTAATACTAAAAAATCGTTCGCGTTTCTTACCGCATCTTTTAATTTACTTACTGCAATTTGATCCAACCAACCACTGTCTTTAGCAACTTTTGCAATATAGTTAGCACTGGTATTATCAAAGTTTTCAATCAATGGGTGTACTAAATTAAAACTAGCAGTTGCTTTTGTTAACTTCTCTTCTGTCAGCGTTAATTTTTTTAATAAAATAGTATCTGCTTTATTTTCAGCCAATTCAGATTGAATTGTTGAAACTTCTTTTTTGTATTTATCAATACCGTAAAATTTTTGTGCATTCTCATTCATTTTACTATTCTCAAAATAGTCAAACAAAAAAGCAGTCAGCAAGGTAGTCAATACAATGATTCCAATGCGGATCCATATATTACGCATGATGGTAACAACAGTGATGAACATAGAAGTTACAATACCAATAAGCGGTGCCAAAAAGATAAATAAGATAGTTTTAATAATAGTATCAGCATCTACAATTTTTGCCCAAGAAAAATGAATCCCTTTAACTGAAAGTGCATGTGCAATGGCTGCTCCTGCAAATCCACCAATTAAAGTATGAGAAGAAGAAGACGGAATACCATACCACCAAGTTAACAAGTTCCAAAAAATAGCTGCTAAAATTCCAGAAAAAATGACTGGTAAGGTAATGAACTCTTTATAAACTGTTTTACTAATCGAATTCGCAACCGCATGGTCTTTAAAAATCCAAAATGCCACTGTATTGAATAATGCTGCCCAAAGCACTGCTTGAAAAGGTGTCAATACCTTAGTTGATACCACCGTTGCAATGGAGTTGGCGGCATCGTGAAAACCATTGATATAATCAAATATAAGCGCAAGCGCTATGATAACAATTAGTAATGTCATTGTGAATTAAATTAAGCGTACTTGATGATAATAGACTCAACTACATTAGCAACATCTTCGATTTTATCGGTTGCGATTTCAAGTACTTGGTAGATCTCTCTTTTTTTAATTACTTCTTTAAAATCATTTTCTTGTTCAAATAATTTTTCAATACTCATATCAAAAATATCATCTGCCTGATTTTCAATACTATTGATTTTAATCATGGCATCTGTCATCTCTTTGATATTCTTCATATTACGTAAACCTAATACCATTTTCTTGGTCTCCTGTGTTCCTTGTAAAACCAATTCAGCAAGTTTATGAATACCTGTATCGTTTGGATTTACCTTATAAAAATTAATTTTCTTAGCAGACGCATAGATATAATCGGCGATATCATCTAATGAGGTGGCTAGATAATGAATATCCTCTCTATCAAACGGTGTGATGAAGTTTCTCCCTAGTTCTGTAAAAATACTATGGGTTAGATCATCGTTTTTATGTTCTAAGTTTTCAATTTGCGCTAAAATATTCGCCCTCACATCCACATCTGGCTCGTTGACCATTTCTTTAAGCTTAATGCCCATTTCGTTTACGTGTTCTGCTACTTCTTCAAAAAGTTGAAAGAAAACCCTGTCTTTTGGTAAGAAAATCTTCATGATTGAGTTAAAATCCATAAAATATAATTTGATAATGTGTGAGTTTGTAAATTTCCTTCAAATTCCGCTAATCAGGGGTACGCCTATATTACGAAATTGTTAACAAAGGGTTGGGGCGATTTATAACCTGGAGCTAATGTAAAGTTTTGAAAATCAGTTGAATCATGACCTAAAATGAAAAAGGGGAGCTGGTTACCCGGCTCCCCTATAAATATCCATAGCTTTCCCCCAAAAGCTGTGATGAAAATCTAACTTTTGAGATGAATTATTAAGGAATAGGTAAATAATTGAGTTAGGTAATAGGTTATTTCTTACTTTTATATGAATAAAATAAAATATACAGTAAGTTACTTTCCTATTAATTAATTATATATCAATGCGTTACACAAATTTAAAATTAATTGCATTTTTAGCATTTTTACTCCAAATTAATTCAAGTACAGCTCAATTCGTGCCATGTGAAAGGTCTTACACTGTATTTTATAACCCATTATTGAAAAAAATTAAGGATTTAGCCGATTTTAATGGTAATATAGACCTTGGTAAAAGTTCTGATATTTTACCACTTTTAAATACCACTTTTGCTCCAAATAAACAGGAATTGATCAAGCATCATGGTAAAATGTACCTATTTTTAGCTCAGACCGGTTTTATTTTTGAGATGTTGGAGCCACAAGGGGATAGTGTGGTATTTAGAAAAATAGACAATACGGTGAATATCAACTACAATATTAGTTGTACCAACTTCATTTACAAGGACCAAATCTACAATTACGGGGGGTATGGATTCTGGAACAAATATGGACATGTAAGAAAATACAATAAAATAGATAAGGAATGGGATATCCAGCCCACTAATATCGAAGTTTTATCTGCTGATGACTATGATTGGTTTTCGCCAACTGAAGGAAGATTGTATGTGCCTTTTCAAAAAATGGAAAAAAAGGAGCTTAAAGATCCAAAATTTAAGAATGGCGGATTTGAATATTCAAGTTACTATTTGGATATTAAAACATTTGATTGGGTTAAAATTGGAAAACTCTCCAATGAATTAATTAAGTTAATTAATGAAAAGAGTAATTATGGCAATATTCCATATGATGATGGTAGATTTTTCATAATCAATGACGAAGCGTATTTGTTTGATTATAAGAATAATAAAATATACAAGTCAAAAAAAGCGGATTTAAATCAATTTTTTATTCGCAATTCAAGCGACGTAACTTTATTTTTTTATAAAGGGACCTATTATAAATATCAACCTGATCTTCAAAACTTTGTAACATGGGTGATTCATTCAAATGATTTACAATTATTGGATTTTCCAATTTGGGGGAAAGACTATACAAACTTAATTTTTATTTTGGCGTTATGTCTTGTTATCATTTTGATTATTTTGTTCATATGGTTATTTAAGCAAAGCGTAAAAAAGAAAATTGAGCAGGCGCAGTTAAAAGTATTGAAAACAAAAACAGTCAACCAGGCATTTACCGAAACTGAAACAAGTTTAATTCGATTATTGTTACATGCAAATAGTGCCAAGCAAAATGTTGAAATTTCTGCAATCAATCATGTACTAGGAATTAAAGATAAAAATGTAGGCTTACAGAAAAAAGTACGAAGCGATGTTATTAATGCCATCAATGATAAATATATATTTATTACTCAGGGCGAAAATAATCTAATAGGTAGCGTTCGAAAAGAAGACGATAAAAGATTCTATGAATACTTTGTTATTCCTACAGAAGTGAAGACGGCACAAAAACTTATTGAAAAAAAATAAGTTCAAGGAATATCTTTTTAAAAGGATGAAGCATTGGCTTCATCCTTTTTGTTTAAACTTTCTCCAATGAACGAAGTGTAAAAATCATCAAATTTAGTTGCATGCAGTAACCTGCTTTCAATATGTCATATTAGTGTCAAAATAAGCCCAATCTCATACAATTATTCTTGATAGACTAGATAGGACCGGAAAGGAAGTTTCACCTTTGCGTTCTGAATGAAAAAAACACGCAACCTATTGCTATTATTAGCACTTTTTCAAGGTGTGAACTTATCTGCACAATCCCGTTTTGTAAAAGACACATTGGAGTCTAATGGGGACAGCGTGGTGGTGACAGCTACCAGAACAGAGCGAAAATTAAACAACCTTACCGTTCCAGTGACCATCATCAATGCAAAAACAATCCAACAAAATGGATCTTTGCGTTTGACGGATATTTTAAAAGAACAAACTGGTATCAATTTAACAAGCGGTTTTGGCTCTGGGATACAATTACAAGGGCTTAATCCAGACTACACTATTATATTAATCAATGGAGAACCATTGGTTGGACGCACTGCCGGGGTGTTGGATTTAAATAGAATTGCATTAGGGAATATTAAAAAAATTGAAATTGTAAAAGGGCCTTCTTCTAGTCTTTATGGAAGCGAAGCCATGGCAGGTGTGATTAATATCATTACCGACGCATCCATGGGAGCGCCGCTGACAATTGGACTCAGGTATGGCACTTACAATACAGTAGACGCCAATCTCGAAACGAAGCTACAAACTAAAAACTTTCAATACCAAGGATTTGTTAATAGCTATCATACAGACGGATACAGCATCCGTCCTAATAGTAATAGTCGAGTTAGGACACCTATTGAACGATATTCAACAACCCAACAAATAAAATGGGACCTATCTAGCAAAACCAATTTTGTGTTGAACACGCGTTTCACAAAAGAGCAAATTCAAAATGAAATTGCAGTAGCCAATAATGGCGTCACTATCTATTCAATTGGAAAAGAAAATATTAAAGATGTAAATGCATCTGCTACATTAAATCATCGTTTTTCTAAAGCTTTAAAAACGAGTCTAAGAACTTATACAACCACCTACGATGCGGTTCAAAATTTATTAACCATTAACGGACTGCCTTATAGAGATGTGTTAAATCACAATTTTAAGCGCATCGAAAATCAGACCGACTGGGACCTTAACAAAAAGATTCAAGCAGTTTTTGGCATAGGTGCTGTATGGGAAGGTGTAAAAAGCAGTCGCTATGATAGTGAAAAAATAAGAAAGCAAAACGACATTCAATATGCATTTACACAATGGGAATGGAAGGCATCTGAAAAATTTACTTTGATTGGAGGTCTGCGGTTTGATCAAAATACCCAGTTTGCTTCTGCTTATAGTCCAAAGCTGTCTATGTTGTATAAATTGAATCCACAACATCAATTTAGATTAAGTATTGGACAGGGATTTAAAGCACCAGATTTTAGACAATTATTTTTAGACTTTACCAATGCAGCTGCGGGCAGTTATAGTGTGTTTGGTTCTGCACAAGCACAACAAGTGATAGCTAGGTTAGAGGCACTTGGACAAATAGGAAATTTATTTCCCAATTACTATTTGTTGAAAGCACTTAAGCCTGAATATTCTAATGGCATGCACCTGACATGGGATTGGAAAATCAATACCCGTTCTGCAGTATCTCTTCAGTTATTTAGAAATGATATAAAAAATTTAATTGAATCTCAACAAGTAGGTACTTATATCACAGGCGCTCAAATTTATAGTTATTTAAATATTGGACGTGCCTTTACAACTGGATTTGAGGTAGAAGGACAACACCAATTCAATGCAAATTGGTCGCTGAATGGTGGCTATCAATTTTTAAGCACTGGAGACAAAGACCAGATTGCAGCAATAAAATCTGGAACAGTCTACACAAAAAATAACCAAGGCTATAGTAGGTTGATGAAGTTGAACGAGTATGTAGGCTTACCTAATACAAGTACACATAAACTACAAGTAAAATTAAATTATAATTCCCCCAAGGGTTATTACTTGAATCTAAGAGCCATTTACAGAAGCAGATGGGCTGTTAATAATAATAACGGTAATGAAGTTTTTGACAATGGTGATGTATTTGCTAGTGGCTATGTTGCCATCAACAGTGCTGCTGGTAAAACACTCAAGAATGGTGTAAGCCTTCAGGCTGGTATAGATAATATTTCTAATTATATCGATGCTGCCAACCTGCCTAATTTACCGGGAAGAACATTTTACACCAGCATTAAATATCAGTTACAACAAATAAAAAATAAAAAATAAAAATCAATAACACATGAAAATGAATCTACAAAAAATTGCGATGGGATTAGGATTGAGTATTGCTTTAGTTGCTTGTAGCAAAGACGAAGAGACAATCGTTGTGCCAGTGAGTGCCATCACAGTGAACAATCTTGCAGCAGATACTGTAACAGGATTAGGTGTTGATGGCAGACCTAAAAGCGCAGGTACGACTACTTATTATAGTCTAGTGGATAATAAAGAGATTCCATCAGCAGATGCGGCAAGTACTAAATGGGATATCGCTTTTTCGTCTACTAAAATTTTAGTGAATAGCGGTACAAGCGGACCTGGTATTGGCGGTGCTTTTGTTTATGTTGGCTTATTTGATGCATTAAAAACTATACCGGCGGATTCAAACTTTGCGACAGACAATGCCAATGCAGCTTCTTTTGCTATTCCATTAGGAAGCGGAAAAGCATGGTATACTTATGATGGTATGACGACACTAGTAAGTCCAATTGCTGGACGTGTTTTAGTGATCAGAACTGCAACTGGCAAATTTGCAAAAATTGAAATTATAAGCTACTATAAAGGAGGTGTTACCTTACCGGCTTCTGCATCAGTGAACGATAAATTATTTAAGCAACGTTATTACACATTTAGATACGCTTATCAGCCAAATGGTTCTAAGACGTTTTAGCTTTAAAACTCCAAGTGATCAAAAACTCTGCAACGGTTTCGTCTGCAGAGTTTTTTCCTTTAGAGACAGCAACGATCGTCTTTCCTTCTCCTGTTGCTATAGATTCATTGATAGCTGCTTGAATCAATGCACCATCCTCACAAGTAAATAATATTGTACCGGTTGCTTTCTTCATAAAATTCACTTCCATCTTTACCACTAGCATACTAACCTTTGGGTTACGTTTGTACACCTGTCCAAATGCCAACATGCCCGAACACATTTCAGCAGCCATCGCTTCTACTGCGAAATAGATAGATTTAAAAGGATTTTTACTGAACCAAGAATACTTGATTTTAACAGTACAAGTATTTGCATCAAAATGCGCAATCCTGAGTCCAGCAAAAAAGGCAGCAGGCAATTTTTGGAATAAAAAAAATCTAAAGGAAATAGGGTTGCTAATTAAGGCGCTAAATTGTTTGAAATTTGGGTTCATATCCGCTAAATTATCCTTAAATATAATAGATAAACCTTAATTTAGACCACTAAACGTTGCCTTATGAATCAAGGATTGCAAACCTATGACTACATTGTATTTGTATTGTATTTTATATTGATCTCCTCTTATGGAATATGGATCTATCGAAAAAAGAATACCAACGCTACAAATACCAAAGACTTTTTTTTAGCCGAAGGTCAATTAACATGGTGGGCTATCGGGGCAAGTTTAATCGCATCAAATATTTCTGCAGAGCAGTTTATTGGCATGAGTGGAAACGGATTTAGACTAGGACTTGCAATTTCTGTTTATGAATGGTTGGCCGCAGTTTCTTTGGTGGTGGTGGCGATCTTTTTTATGCCAGTCTATTTAAAAAACAAAATCTATACGATGCCTCAGTTTTTAAAAACGAGGTATAATGAAACGGTAGCAATGATCATGGCCATCTTTTGGTTGTTCTTGTACATCTTTGTGAACTTGACTTCTATCTTATATTTAGGCGCCATTGCAATCAATAATTTAACAGGCGGTACGCATTTTCATTTGATCATGATTGGTTTAGCCGTATTTGCATTGTTCATTACATTGGGTGGGATGAAAGTGATTGGTTATACCGATGTATTTCAGGTCTTGGTTTTAACAGTTGGAGGATTGGTCACTACTTATATTGCATTGACAGTTGTCAGCGAGCAATTTGGTATGGGTAAGAATATGATTGCAGGCTTTCAGCATTTGATGCAAGCCGCACCAGATCATTTTAAAATGATATTTGATAAACCAGGTCCAGGTGCTACACAAAAAGAAATTGAAGATTATTCCAGCTTACCAGGCATGGCCATGATGGTTGCAGGTATATGGGTGGCACATTTAAATTATTGGGGATGTAATCAGTACATCACACAAAGAGCATTGGGCGCAGATTTAAAAACTGCAAGAACAGGTATTTTATTTGCCGCTTTTTTAAAATTAATGATGCCAATACTAGTAGTGGTTCCAGGTATTGCAGCTTATGTATTGTATCAAAATGGAGCATTACAAACACAGATGATGACAAATGGTGTACTGAATCAAGACAACGCTTATTCTGCAGTGGTTGGATTTTTACCAGTGGGCCTAAAAGGCTTATCTATGGCGGCTTTAACAGCAGCGATTGTAGCATCATTGGCAGGTAAAGCAAATAGTATTTCTACCATTTATTCATTGGACATTTATAAAAAATATATCAACAAGGACGCTACGGATAAAAAAATTGTCACAACAGGAAGAGTGATCATTGTGCTTTCATTATTGATTGCTATTATCATTAACTGGAAAGACACATTGGGTATTGGGGGCAAAGGTGGATTTGAATTTATCCAAAAATATACGGGTTATATTTCTCCTGCGATCTTCCCGGTTTTCTTGTTAGGATTCTTTTGGAAAAAAGCAACTTCGAAAGCGGCGATTACAGGTATCTTTTTAGGTGTAGTACTCTCCATTGTATTTGATAAATTCTTACCAGGCTGGATGGGCAATGACACTTTATTGTATACGGCTTATCCAACGGCATCTGGAAGCTTTGAAATTCCATACTTAATTCAAATGGGCTGGGTATTTTGCTTCACTACACTAGCCATTATATTGATTAGTTTATTGGATGTGAAAGGGCAAAAACATGAAAATGACATCACGGAAGACCAGGGACAATTTAAATTATCCAATGCACATTTAGCGATGGTGATGCTTGTTTTAGGCGTGGTGATTGCGCTTTATATAAAGTTCTGGTAATAAGCTTTAAGCAGGTTACGATTCTTTAGAATAGTCTTATTAAAAAAGCTGTAGACTATAATGCCCTAGGGTTGTAAAGATGGCACAGCGAATGAATACGCCCAAGCTACACCAAAATACCATTTTATTGGTGGGCACATTAAAGCCAACGCCTATGCCAATACTAATGGGTGCTCCAACTGTCATGGTACCTAATAAGCCAAGACCAATGACGCCATATTTTTCCCAAATTTTCAAAACAAATCCAGGCTCTTTTTTAATTTTTTCGACTTTGTTTTTTCTAAATTGGTTGACCAAGGATTTTATTTTGTCGCCCAGGTAAGCGGCAACAAAAACGCCTAATAATCCACCAACTAAACTCGCTAAGAATATAATAATTGGGGAGAGCCCAAAAGCAAATCCAGCAGGGATAGCGGCGTAAATTTCAAAAGTGGCAAGGCCAGCTACAGTAAGGATTTTATAAATCATTTTTGGTATTTAGAACCGTAAAGCTAACAATAAATAGGGTCTATTTCTGAATTCATTTATAAAATAAAACTTAACTTTAAGTTACCACAAAACCTCAAGTATGGAACGTAGACAACTCTTAAAACAATCTGCTTTTGCGATTGCTGCATTTTCATTTTCTCGTGAACTTTTTGCAAATGCACCCAATACTAATTTGAATTTAAATCCATCTGCTTTGAATAGTTCGAATATGCTAAGTAGTATGATAAGATTAGGCTCAAATGAAAATCCACATGGACCATCTACATTAGCGAAACAAGCAATGATGGATGCAGTAGGTATTTCTAATCGCTACCAATGGGATATGAATGCGCAATTAAAAACTGCAATTGCAGAAATGACTGGTCATACAAAAGACCATGTTGCATTAGGAGCTGGATCTTCTGAACTATTAGGTGTGGTTTCATTATGGGCTGCTTATAAAAAAGGAAATGTAGTAGCTTCTGAGCCAACATTTAAATTGTGGATGCCTGCGGCAAGACGTATGGGTTTGCCGACTAAATTAGTTCCATTGACTTCCACTAAACACAATGACCTAAATGGATTAATGAACGCGATGGATCAAGATACAAAGATGGTTTATTTATGTAATCCAAATAATCCTACTGGTACAGTGAGTCCAACAAGTGCATTAGAAAACTTCATTCAAAAAGTAGCCAGCACCACTATTGTTTTGCTAGATGAAGCTTATACAGATTATTACGATACGCCATCTATGTCTAAAATGATAGATGCCTATCCAAACTTAGTGATTGCAAAAACATTTTCAAAGACCTTTGGCATGGCAGGCGCAAGAGTTGGATATGTATTAGCGCATCCAAATACCATCAAGCAACTGAATGAATTTCAGGCTTGGGCAAACGCCGGTCCATCAGCAGTGTCTATGCAAGGTGCTTTAGCAGCCATCAAAGACAAGGCATTTGTGACTTATTGTAAGCAAGAAAATATAAAAGCAAAAGAGGTCTTGTACCAAGGCTTTGATGCATTAGGCATCAAGCACATTAAGTCATTTACAAGTTTTGTTTATTTTGATACGGCGACTTACAAAAAAGATATACCAGCATTATTATTAGCAAATCAAATAACAGGCGCAAGGTCCTTTGAACAAAATAGTACTTGGTTAAGGATAAGTATTGGCACCGTTGCTGAAATGGAAAAAGTAGTTGCTGTATTGAAACTTGGTGCGTAGATTATAATTTTTTTGGAGGCAAAGCAAATGCAGTCGCTTGGTGTTCGAACTGTCCATTGTGTGCACCGTCGCAAAAAGGTTTGTTTTTACTTAAACCACATCTGCATAAACCTAATACGTTTCTTCCAGCTAAATCATAGGCATTCCCTTCTCTATCTACAATAGTGAATTCGCCTTCTATTTTCAATGATCCGTTATTGTTAACTGTAATTTTAGTTGACATATTTTTTTATTTTAAGAATTTAAAGGTATTGAATTTTTACTTTAGTTCAATCAGGGTGGCTTGCAAAGGGTAGGATATTTTTAAACCAATTTGATTTGCCTTTTGAATTTCGGATTTGATTTTTACTTCGCAGCCATCACAAGGTTTTATATGTGTCACATACAATGCTGTATTCTTAAGATTACCGTTTGATAATTGATTTAGTTTGCCCATTTCTTCCATCAACAGATTTGGGGTAAGATGTCCAAACAAAGCTTTTTCAGGAATACTATTGTCAAAAGACACTTCTATGAAGATGGCTTTAAGTTGATTGTTCATAACCAATGGCGCAACGGCTTTCCACAATGCAGCTAGTTGTTCGCTTTGTTCTATCCTATCAGCGCCCGTATCGCCAAGGTATAATAAGTAGCTATTTTGATTACGTACTAAAAAAGCAGTGCTCTCATATGGTTTAACATGACTCAATACAAAAGGCGTAACAAATAAGCCTGTATTGCCAATTGTAATTTCTGTATTAGGGACTAAATTTTGATAAGTATATTTTTTTAAGATCGGCGCTTCTCCTTCATTGCCAAAATTGGCCCAAGCAGCCCAGGTAAAATAGTTTTTCTTAAAAACATCTAAGACAGAAGCAAGACCGTATAAATTTTTTGCATTGTCATTGGGGGAATTCATGATCAACCCAGCAGTGTGGTCTAAATGTGCGTGAGAAATAAAATAACCATTGAGCTGTTGTTGTTGAATGCTACTTGGATTAGCCGATTTAAATAATTTATTGGCAGAAGCTAATTCAAGTCCTTTATAAATGGTACCAGCATCTAAACAAATGAATTGGTCGCTGCCATTTGCTGCCACCAGGTATGCGGAAAGGTTTGATTCATCCAACCCACCCTTTACACCTAAAGGAATGACTTTAAAGCCATTGCTAAAATTTGAGACATTATTTGTTTGGCCTGCTACTTGCAGAAAGACTATCAACAAAACAGATACGATTGGTATTATTTTTTTCATAGAAGAATTAATTGATTCAGATCCTTGGTTTTGATAAAAATATCCATTTTTTCGTTCCATTTGCGTAATTAGGAACATATTAAAGTGAACAAACGCGTTTTTAAAAAAATGCTTAAGATAGTTTTGATCTAAATCAAAATATATTACTATGAAAAAAATGTTTGTATGCTTAATGGCATTATGTACATTGACAGCTACTGCGGTATCTGCTCAAAAAATGGATCAGGCTTCTAAAAACTTGAAGTTTTACGGTCATGTTTGGGATGTAGTTGTAAATGAAGGAAGAGTGGATATGTTAGACTCAGCATTCGCTGAAAATGTTATTTTACACACAACACCTGTTGTAAACGGCAAGGCAAACGCTAAAGCTTATTTCGCAAATTATGTGACTGGGTTTAGTAATAGACAATTTATTGTAAGAGAATCTCTAGCACAAGGCAATAAAGTAGTAAAATATTGGAATTTTAAAGGGAAGCACACAGGCACTTTCTTTGGAATTCCAGCAACCAATAAGGATGTGGATGTAATTGGCTGTACTATTGCAACGATTGTAAATGGTAAAATCACAGAAGAGCGTGATTTTATGGATATGTTAGAATTCTTACAACAATTAGGCATTATGCCTCGTTAAGCTTCTTTGGAGCTAATTGATTTTATAAAAGCGGAAGGGGTTACGCCCTTTCGCTCTTTAAAAGCGTCAATGAATTTAGATCTTGATGCAAAGCCCGCATTGGTTGCAATTGCTTCGATGGTTAGATTCTTAGATTCCCCAGCTTCGATTAATCTACATACATAATCGATTCTCAAATTTTTTCTCCATTCACTAAAAGTGATATTAAGGTCTTTATTAAAGTAATTTGATAAAAATCTTTCTGGTATTTTTAAGTCAAAAGACATTTGAGAAAGAGAAAACTCTTTTTGAACAAAGGGGGTGTTCAATAAATAGGATTGAATGATCTGCTCTATATCCTGAATAGTAGCAGTTTCTTTTTGCTTCTTAGGCAAATTTGATTTAAGATCTTCAATGATATTATTTTTTCCTTCCTCGATGGCATAAGACACATTGCCATAAAGGATCTTGGGAAATAAGAATAAGAAAATATTTTGTAAGAAAAATCCTCCGCCACAAATTTCAAAATAATATTTCTCGGTAAATAAAGTAGTGGATGGAATGCCAAGCACATTAAACTGGACACCATATAGGGTACTCATATGTCCTATGCTATTGATTGCAATCACAATTTGCAGTAAACATAATAAATAGATCCATCTGCTAATAATTGAATGGTTTGATGAGCGACTACTATATTCTTTAAGTAATTTTTTACTATGCAAATAAAAATAGCAAACAGAAAAAACCGCATAACATAAAAGATGAATTGATCTTGAATAAAGGATAAATTCAAATGATACAAAGTTAAAATCAAGTGTGTAGTTCTCGGTTACATTGACAATTTCATTGGCAATCTGTGCTTTTTGATCAAAAGGCAGGGTGGTAAATGGCAAGCAGTTGATGACAATAAAAACTGCAGGAAGCAAATGCAGCCAATCCCATTTTGCAAGCTTATTATTATCTGCCAGGGTCGTCTTTACATAGAAAAACAACAACGGGCCAAGTAAATAGGATAAGGGAAGCCAATGTACAAAGCTGACACCTTCCCAAAAGAGGTCCTTGGTAAAATGCAGGCCATAATACACCATCACCACCAGGTTACAACACAAGAAAAAAAGCGCTAAAAATATATTCGACCTATTTAATGAGCTTAAATAGTACAAAAGGATGAATGATGTAAAAATTCCAAATAAGGGGAATAGTATAGCCATAAATGGATGATTACTAGTTGAATAGGTTTTCAAGATAAGTAAAAATGTTCCAAATTACTAAAAAGGAACAGCATCCCATCCCATTTAGGCCATAAAAAAGGCCCAGGCAAAATTGCCCGGGCCTTTTTTATAGAACCAAACTTAAAACTGAATCCTTATTTACTTACGCGCTTGTAAGTCTTGATACTTATTACTTTATTAACTGTATCAGAGATTGTTTGTGTGAACTCATCTGGACCATTGAAAGTCACAGGGATATTGTATTTACCAATCCAAGTTTTATTGCTAGAAAAAGTTAAATCTTCGGTTAATGTACCGTTGCTTAAAGTAAAGCTACCCTTACCAATGTGGTTAGCCATCACATTAGTAGTTGTATCAGTTACTGCTCTTGCAGCCCACATGAAATGACCAGATTGGAATACTTTATATTCATTGTATGTATTTACAACTGAATCTTGCCCAGTCACATTCATACTTTTTGTTTGATGCCATAAGCCATCTAAATCAGATGTGCCAGCGCCTTCTAACTTAGTATAATCTTCAGAACCACTCCATTTAGCGCCACGAACCATGATTTCAGAAATCTTCTGGTTGTAACCTTTCTCGTTTCTTGTGATAGCTAATTTAGCAGTACCTGCAGTGTCTAAAGAAGTTGTATTGAATATGTTTACTTCTTCAATATTGTTCGCATCTGTTTGAGTGTAAGATCCAACACCAAAAGAAACAGCACTATCCTTGCCTTCTACAATATAAAAATAAGAGTCAGCAGTGTAGATTTTAAATTGGGTATGGCCGTCTGTAGCCAATGACTCATTGTCTTTTGTACCGTCATTCCAAATCACTTTGTCTAAAGAATAAGCACCTGCTTGAGAAACTGGTGCTTCTGGTTGAGCGCAACTTGCTAAAATAGCAGCCATTGCAAATCCTACAATCGTTGTTTTTTTCATTTTAATGTTTTTTGGTTTAAGCATTTAGATAGTCAATTTAGGAACTTACTTTATTGTAAAGCGGCAAAGAATTGTTAAAAATGTTCCAAAATAGCTTTAAGGAACAAATTATGGATCAAATCATCTGTAAAGTCCTACATCTACAACTAAATTGGCCCTTCAATTAAAAAATAAATTCGTATGAAAAAGTTCATTTTATCATGTTTCGTGGTAAGCACCATCATTGCATGTTCTCCAAAAACAGAAACAGCTGGTACATTTGCGGTTCCTGCAGATGTTAATAGTTACAATCTTGATAGTTCTGCCAATATTGATTTGGTAAAAAAGATGATCACCGCTTTTGAAGCTGGGGATTCCGTGACTTATAGATCTTGTTATGCTGACACTGCTAAATTCCATGATAATGGAACTGAAATGACTTTAGATCAAAATGTAGGCAATTTTAGCTTTTTCAACTCAAACGGTCTAACCATTAAAGTTGCAAGTATTGAGCCAATTTGGGAAATAGTGAATAAAGAAGCTTCTGCAAATGGCGTTACTAATTATGTGATGTCATTTCAAACTATGATCATGAAAAAAGGTGACAAGGAAGCGAAAATGATAATGAGTGTGGTGAATGGCATGAAAGATGGTAAAATTGTGGAAGAGTGGGGACTATACGATACAAAACCAATGTTCGATTTGATGAAACAAAAATAGTGCATCATGTTTAGCATCTTTATAGATACTAAACAAAACAGCCCGTCATTGACGGGCTGTTTTGTTTAGTAAATTATTTTTTAGTAATATATATAATTTTCATAATCTAAAAATCGATTTTCCCTTTTCATGGGATATGCTTTTGACATTAAACCCTCTTTTTATTCTATTGTCTAATAACTTATCAAAAAGTATGATTTTGGCGCATAAATTGATTATTTTCAAAAGCGCTTTTTATGCTATGAGTGTATCAATATGTCAAATATTCGTTTTTTAATATATACCCTTTTTTTTTGTGCGTTTAACATTACAAATGTGCAAGCACAAGATTTTTCTAATAAGGGTAAGGAATTTTGGGTTATTTTCCCACCTCATGCACCTAGTAATAATAATTTAGCTGAATTATCATTATACATTAGCTCTGATAAAAATACGAGTGGATATATAGTGATTAATGGAGATTCAATTCCTTTTAATATTGTAGCTTTTAAACCTCAGGAATTTATTTTACCAAGAGCAACAACTTATGTAAGTGGCGCAGAGTCTGCAACAGATGACCCCCTAAAAATTAAAAATGTTGTTTTAAATAAAGGCGTTAAAGTAATTGTGTCTGAAGGCAAGCCTGGTGTTGTGGTATACGCGCATATGTATGCTAGCGCACGTTCTGCAGCATCTATCATTTTGCCTACATCTGTTTTAGAAAAAAAGTACCAAGTCATGACTTACACTCAATCAGCATTTGGTGCTGCAGAGGCCAATGAATTTAGAAGGTCTCAATTTAGTGTAATTGCCATAGAGGATAATACGGTCATTCGAGTTCAATTAAGAAAAAATGGCCAAATTTCAGGTGTAAGTTATGATGTGGAGCTACCTAAAGCAGGAACCATCTATTCCTTTCAGGATCCGCTGGACCTAACTGGAACATCCATAGAGTCTGTATCTCTAGATGGAAGTGTTTGTAAAAAAATTGCAGTTTTTAGTGGAAGTAGTAGTCTTTCAATTGGGAGCAATGGTTCTGTTGATCCATTATATCAACAATGTTATCCCGTTAATTCTTGGGGATTAAATTATTTTATTACACCTTATCAAGGAAAAAATAAATTCATCATTAGAGTGTTAGCTAAAGAGGATGGTACTAATATATTGATCAATGGACAAACGGTTCCATTAAGTGCCAATGAATACAAAGAGTTTAGTTATACCAATCAAGCTGCCTTTGCCATCAATTCCAATAAACCTGTTGCAGTTGCGCAGTTTTCACTTACGCAAGCTGCAGATATTGGGGTGGGAGATCCAGATATGGTTATTTTAAATTCAGTAGAACAAAATATCAATGATGTCACTGTTTTTTTAACACCAAAGAATGCGATTACGGATCAGAATATCAATGTGGTGATCAAAGATGAAGGGATTTCGACTTTTAAAATCAACGGGCAAAAACCTACTAGTCTATTTGTAAAAATAGCCAACACCAAATACTCCTATTTACAAGAAAAATTTACAGTTCCTAATGGTACATTTTTAAGTGTCAGATTGAGTTCTGATAGTGGATTTAATGCATTTTGTTATGGTTTTGGAAGTCCTGAGTCATATAGCTATAGTGCAGGAACCAATGTGAAAGATTTATTTCAAAAATTACTCATCACTAATAAATTTACTTCAGTAGATGCCAATGCGGTGACTTGCAAAGGCGCTCCCTTCATTGCATCAATTACCCTGCCGTATAAGCCCAATCTGCTAAAATGGAAAATACCCTCCTATGCACAATTAGACGATCTTGCTCCTAAAGCGATTGATTCATCTATTGTAAGTGGCAAAGTAATCTATACCTATAAATTAAATACTGAGTTGATTTATCAAACAGCTGGCACTTATACAATCGAGGTGATCGTTAATAATCCTTTAGGTGATGGATGTAGTGGTGAACAAGAAATAAGTTTTGAATTAGAAGTGCTAGAGCCACCTAAAGCACTCAATAAAATTATTACAAGTAATTGTGTTAGTGATTCTGTGAGTTTTGCAGATGCTAGTACTTTGAATGCGAATGATAAAAAGATAACTAATTATAAGTGGGATTTAGGGAACAATGTATTTAAAGATTATGCTGCAAGTTTTAAATTTAAATATGATACAGCTGGCAAGTACGACGTCAAATATTTTTTAATTACAGAAATTGGTTGCATAAGCGATACTATAACCAAAACTATTCAGTTGGATGATTTACCAACTGTTAATTTTAATTTTTCACCAATTACATGTCAAAATAAAGAAATCTCTTTTACTGATGCATCTCTAAGTAAAGGAACAAGTATTCTTGAAAAATGGATTTGGAATTTTGGCGACAGCACTAATGTAGATACGCTTTATACAAATGCAGTTGTTAAGCATACTTATGTGGGTGTAAAAAAATACTTAGTAAAATTAGCTACCATCACTAAGAATGGTTGCCAGAATACGCTAGAAAAAGAAATTACCAGCCATCCAAATCCTTTGGTTGGTTTTATCATGCCAGAAATTTGTTTAGAGGATTCGTTTGCACAGTTCATGGATACGACTAAAATTGCTGATAATACTAAAGGCTTCAAATATCTATGGAATTTTGGAGATCCTACAAATACTTTATATCCCAATACGGATATAGTTGCCAATCCAAAACACCGTTATTTAGCTCCAGGTAATTACAATGTATCCCTTCAAATTGAAAGCGGAGCTGGATGCATAAGTGCGGATACAAGTTTATTCACTGTCAATGGATCAATTCCTAGATCCACATTTATAGTTCAAAATGACACCGCATTATGTAGTAATAAGGAGGTTACGATTATTAATAATTCTGTGGCGGATATTGGAACAGTTGGCAAACTGATTATCTACTGGGACTATGATAGAGATATTTCAGATACAACTGTTGATGAAAATCCAACGATTGGAAAAAGCTATCAACATAATTATAAAAAATATAGTTTTCCTGATAAAACAAACTTTAAAATAAAATTAGTGGCATTTACAGGCGGTGCTTGTTTAGATGATACCGTTCAAAGTATTTCAATTGTACCTCCTCCAAGCAAAGTAACCACATTGCTCACAAAAAATTATGTATGTAAAATGGATACACTTCATTTTAATGTTGATATCACTGGCGGACTATCTCCATTTAATCAAATTTGGTCTGTTGATAAAACCAATGCAGCCAATTTTTCAGCAAATATTTTAAAAGGCCTCTTGCCCGACAATATCAATATTGCTTTAAAACTTATTGATCCCAAAAAATGCGAATATGTATTTAACAATCTAAATAATATGAATGTTCGTGATATTCCAATTGCAATTTTTAAAGCAAAGGATACTGTTATTTGTAACACAGATCCAGTTACTTTAATAGGGGCAGGAGGAAACACCTACACATGGCTATTGAATGATATAACTAAATATCAAACTAATACTATTGATACGTTTGCAACAACACAAGCTGGCAATTATAAGCTAATTGTGAATGATGGTTTTTGCAATTCATTAAAGTCAGATGCAATATTGATAAAAGAATTAAACATACCGGTTTACACATTTAGTTATAATCCATATAGTTGCTTACAAGGCAATCTTGCCATAACCACAAATGCAAAAGATCAAAAAAACGTCTATTTAAATTGGGACTTTGGAGATGGAAAAACTTTTAACAAAGCCCAACCTGTTTTCCATAGCTATGACAAAATTGGAAACTATCAGATAAAATTATCTGTAAAGAATGACTATTGTCCAAAATATGAGTATCAAATAAATGGTGATTCGGTTAAAGTAGTTGCTCCATTCCCGCCTTCTAAATTCACGCTATTTGTCCTTGCAGACCAGGATACTTTATTATATCCCAAAAAAATCGACTCTGGCTATATTAATTATACATGGACGCCTTCATTAAATCTTTCAAATTCATTCATCCCCAATCCAATGTTTAGAGCAAATAGCTCTATTGAATATATTTTAAAAAGGGTAGATCCAGTAACCGAATGTTTTATCAATGATGTGTATTATATAGATGTTTCAACTGCGATTGTGGTTTCTATTCCTAAGGCATTCACGCCTAATAGGGATAATCTTAACGATGTATTAAAAATTGAATATGGTGCAGGGCTCAAAACATTTAACTACTTCAGAATATTTAATCGTTTTGGTAAAATTATTTTTCAAACAAACAGATTAACCGATAGTTGGGACGGTAAATACAATGGCATAGATCAGGAAATGGATGCCTATACCTATTTGATAGATTATATTACTTATAAAGACGAACACATTACAAAAACAGGATCTTTTATTTTATTAAGATAAATGAATAAAACCGTACACTTTATACTTGGAATATTTTTCCTGTCTTTTGCACAAGATACTTACGCTCAAACGCCATATTCATCTCAAAACTTTAATTTAAATAATTTCTTTAATCCTGCTACCTCTGGTTTTGGAATCAATAATAAAGTACAAACAATATTTAGAACACAATACGAAGGCGTAGGAAGTGCATATAGAACAATTGGACTAGCTGCTGATGTAGCGCTGTTGCGTAAAAATAGTTATGATAAAAATAATCTTTTCGGAATGGGTGTACAAGCCGTCTCGGAGCAAGTTTTAGATGGAGTTTTGCAAACCAACGCCATCACCCTTAGTTTCGCCAATCGACTTTTTTTCAATGAATCAAAAACGAGCAGTATTGCATTGGGTATTAGTTCTACATTGATTACTAGAACAATTGATGCTTCAAAACTAACATTTGGTGATCAGTTTAATTCTGGTAGATTATTTAATACAAGTAGTATAGAAGTTATTAATTCTATACCAAGTAAATATTCTTCTAATGTAGGTTTGTTATACACTTTATCAAATGAACAAACATTTTTACAATTTGGTGGCAGTTTATTTTACATCAATAGAAGTTCAACGGAACAATCCCTTGAAAAATTTGAAGAATCCTATCAAACCTTAGGACAAATTAATTTTGAAAAAAGAGTTTGGGAAAATAACACCATTGCATTTCATGCAGATTATCAAAATAGATTTGAGAGTGAATTTGTTTATGCAGGAGCTGTATATAGTATTCCAATGAATTCAAAAGGAGAAAATATTGATCGTTTTTACATTGGTTGTTTTTATAGAACAAAAGATGCGATTATCCCATATGTTGGTTTAATTTATAAAAAATACAAATTTGGATTGAGCTACGATGTATATCAATCAAAAATGTCCTTATCAAGTTTAAGACCCCAAACATTTGAGTTTACCATTTCTACCAATATCAGCCATCGGGTTTCTGATAAATTAGTGGGCTTGTTTAACTAATTAGAGCCCATTCTTTTTTAAATATTTCTATCCTATTAAGTTTGACTATATAAGGGAATCAACTAATTTTACTGTTACAAACATTCGTTCAATGAGTAAGATTTTAGTGATAGGTGCTGGTGGACAGTTGGGTACAGAACTTACAAAAGCATTAGCAGATAAGTACGGCAAGGATAGCGTCATAGCTACCGATTTTCAGGCCTCAGTAAGCAGTAAGTTTGACTATTGTGCTTTTCAGACTTTGAATGTCATGGATAAAGACAGTTTGGCTGCAATTGTCAAAAACGAAGGAGTAACACAAATCTATCATTTGGCAGCTATTCTATCTGCTTTAGGTGAAAAAAATCCAGTACAAGCATGGGATCTGAATATGGGAGGATTGTTAAATGTTTTAGAGGTTGCAAGAGATCACAAAATTGAAAAAGTTTTTTGGCCGAGTTCCATTGCAGTATTTGGTCCAAATTCAGACAAAGATCAAACACCTCAAAATGCATTCAAGGATCCTAATACAGTTTATGGTATTTCAAAATTAGCAGGTGAACATTGGTGCGAATATTATTTTAATAAATATGGTGTAGACGTTAGGAGTCTAAGGTATCCAGGTTTAATTGGTTACAAGTCCTTACCAGGTGGCGGAACCACAGATTATGCAGTCGATATTTATCATAAAGCAGTGAATGGTCAAAAGTTTACTTGCTTTTTAAGTGAGGATACATATTTGCCAATGATGTATATGGTTGATGCTATTCATGCAACCTTACAATTGATGGAAGCACCAAAAGACAATATAAAAATTCGTACAAGTTATAATCTTTCAGGCATGAGTTTTTCACCCAAGGAAATACATCAAAGCTTATTGGCATTTTTCCCAAATTTTGAGATCGAATATCAGTCGGATTTTAGACAACAAATTGCAGACAGTTGGCCTAATAGCATTGATGATAGTATTGCAAAAAAAGATTGGCAATGGCAACCTAAATTTGATTTAAAAGCAATGACAGCAACTATTGTGAAGCACTTACCAGCATTTTTTAATTATAACGAGTCTAAATAAAAAATATGTACAATCAATTACAACCAGTTTTAGCAAAGGAATTAGAAGCGATTAAAGAAGCGGGCTTATATAAAAAAGAAAGAATCATTACATCTGCTCAAGCAGCTGAAATTACTATACAAGGCGGTCAGCATGTGTTGAATTTTTGTGCCAATAATTATTTAGGTTTATCCTCACATCCAAAAGTGATTGAAGCGGCAAAGGCTGCGATTGACAGCCATGGATTTGGATTATCGTCTGTACGTTTTATTTGTGGAACACAGGATATTCATAAAACATTAGAAGAAAAAATCTCTACTTTTTTAGGCACAGAAGATACTATATTATATGCCGCAGCATTTGATGCAAACGGAGGTGTCTTTGAACCTTTGTTTGGCGAAAAGGATGCGATTATTTCTGACTCTTTAAACCATGCATCTATTATAGACGGTGTAAGACTTACAAAGTCTATGAGGTATCGATACGAGCACAATTCCATGGAGGACTTAGAAGCAAAATTAAAAGAAGCCATTGCTGCAGGTGCAGTACAAAAAATCATTGTGACAGATGGCGCATTCTCTATGGATGGGACCATAGCACAGTTAGATAAGATTGTTGAATTGGCCGAAAAATATGAAGCACTTGTGATGACAGATGAGTGCCATTCAACAGGATTTTTAGGTAAAACAGGAAGAGGGGTGCATGAATTAAAAGGGGTGATGGGCAAAGTAGATATTATCACAGGCACCTTAGGAAAAGCATTGGGGGGCGCGTCTGGAGGATTTACTTCTGGGAAAAAAGAAATCATTGATTTATTAAGACAACGTTCAAGACCTTATTTATTTTCAAATACATTAGCGCCTTCAATTACAGGTGCCTCTATTGCTGTTTTTGATTTGTTATCACAAACTACAGAACTTAGAGATACATTAGAAGCCAACACCACATACTTCAGAGAAAAAATTACTGCTGCTGGTTTTGATATTAAACCAGGCACACATCCAATAGTTCCAATCATGTTATATGATGCAGTTGTATCACAAAAAATGGCCGAAAAATTATTAGAAAAGGGCATTTATGTAGTAGGATTTTACTATCCAGTTGTTGCCAAGGGGCAAGCAAGGATTCGTGTACAAATTTCAGCTGCACACACAAGAGCACATTTGGATCAAGCCATTCAAGCATTCATAGAAGTAGGCAAGGAATTGGGCGTAATTAAATAAAACCTGAATTTAAAAATATAGAAGCGCTATAAAACAAAAAGGGTTTACGACTTAAGATCGTAAACCCTATTTTAATTCATCTATAAATTCTTAGCATCAATACATCTTGTGCTAGATATTATTTGTTGAAATTATTTAGGTAAAACAACTGCATCCAATACATGGATCAAGCCATTGCTTGCAGCTAAATCAGTAGCAACTACTGTAGCAACACCACCTTTTTCGTCAGTTAAAATAACTTTACCACCTTTAATAGAAGCAACTAAGTTACCACCACTAACAGTTTTTAAAGTAACTGATCCACCACCATCTGTGATTGCTTTCACAACAGCAGCAGCATTAAAACTACCAGCTACAACGTGGTAAGTTAAAATTTTAGCTAAAGTAGCTTTGTTTTCTGGCTTAAGTAAGTACTCTACAGTACCAGCTGGAAGTTTGCCAAATGCAGCATTCACTGGAGCGAAAACTGTAAAAGGTCCTGCGCTTTGTAAAGTAGCAACTAAGTCAGCAGCTTTAACAGCAGCTACTAAGGTTGTATGGTCTTTTGATCCTACAGCAACGTCTACGATTGTTTTTTGAGCGTTTACTGTGATTGTGCTAGCAACAATTGCAAAAGTGGCTAGTAATAAGTTTTTGATTTTCATGTTATTGATTTTAAACTATAACATAAAGTTTTATGAATTGTTCGGCTATAAAAATTAAATAACACTAATTTCTTATTAGAATATTGATAATCAATAAAGTAGCTACAATTTTTAACATATTGAACTACTTGAAACTATTAAAGCTTATATTTATATACAATCACAAATCAAATATGTTAAAAAAATTCACACCCTCTGATATATTAATGCTTGTTGCAGCATTTGCTTCTCTAATTTTTTCTGAATTACTATGGTTTAAAGGCGAAAAGGAAGCTGCAATATTTATTGGATTATGGGTTCCTTCAATTCTTGGATTTGCTATTTTCTTAAAATTAATAAACAATTCAAATGATTGATATCATACCTTATTTTGCAGCATTCGTAACTATACTTTTTGGAGTCGGTTTTGTTTTAGCACTTAATAAATTTAAAGGGTATAAATAGTTTTTTATGAACAAGTTTTTACAAATAGCAAGTAATAACTTTGACTCCTACTTTAATCCTAAAGTTGTGAGAAAAATTGAATTGCTTCTTTTAAGAGCAGCAGTTTTTTCATTTGTACTCCATTTAGCAATCATTTATTTAGGCAATAATTTTAGTTACTTTCAAAATTTTCAACATAGTTATTTAAAGGCCATTTATACGCCCTTTAGTTTTATACTTTTTTACGAAGTTTTTCTGTTGATCATTATTATCCCTAATTCTATATCAGAGTTTATCGGTAAGCAATTCGAGGTTATTACATTAATTACATTGAGAAGTTTTTTTCATGATATCGCTGACTTTAATACAAGCGAAGCAATTCATTTTCAAAACCCAGCATTTTTAAGTCTAGTATATGATTTAGTGGCTTCCATTTTTATGTTAGGACTGACGATTGTGTATTATAAAATTTATAACAGTAGTAATAACAAGGAGGTCATTAGAGAGTTAAATCAATTCATTAATATTAAGAAAGTAGTTTCTTTATGTATGATAGTCGTACTTTTAATTTTAAGTATTACTAGTTTGTTGAGCTGGTCAATAGACATGATGGAGGCTTTAAGAATAAATGATAACTATCCAAATCCAAATACCGTTTTTTACGAAGACTTTTTTTCTATCATGATATTTGTGGATGTTTTATTGCTTATCATTTCATTTACTTTTCATTCCTCTTTTTTCATCATTTTTAGAAATGCCAGTTTTATTATCACAACTATTTTACTAAGAATGTCTTTAACGATTGAAAAGCCTATGAACTATATCATTATTCTAATTGGCTTTTTATTTGCAATCTCATCTTTCTTCTTATACAGATTTAGGTATATCCACCATAAAAGAGACAAATAGCGTCTATTGGCAGGCTTTATATTCATTCAACAATAAGCTTGATTTTTTGTTATATTTATTATTAAACGCATCAACATGACATTTCAAGAACAATTGGATCACTTAATTATAGAAAAGCAGGCCATTCCTGAGGCTTTTGCATTACCAGAATTAATCGACCAAAGGACCTATCTATCTGACGGTGAGTTAGTTAATTGGGATGGTCCAACGCATGAGGTCTTTTCACCTATTTGTATGCACACTCCAGTTGGTGTTCAACGCATTAAAATAGGATCCTATCCTGTATGTACGGAGAAGGAGGCGAAGATCGCATTGGATGCAGCCTGCAAAGCCTATAATGATGGTAGAGGTGAGTGGCCAACCATGTCAGTTGCACAAAGAATTAATTGTGTTGAACAGTTTGTCATAAAGATGTTAGCGCAAAAAGAGATTGTAGTGAAACTGATTATGTGGGAAATCGGTAAAACCTATGCAGACTCTGAAAAAGAGTTTGACAGAACAGTTGAATATATTTATGCTACTATCGAAGCACTAAAAGATATTGATAGAGATTCTTCACGGTTCACTATCGAACAAGGTATTGTTGCACAAATCAGAAGATCACCATTAGGAGTTGTATTGTGTATGGGTCCATTCAATTATCCTTTAAATGAGACTTTCACTACTTTGATCCCTGCAATCATCATGGGCAATACCTTATTGTTTAAGGCACCAAAGCACGGTACCTTATTGCATTACCCAATGTTAGAAGCGTTTAAATCTTGTTTCCCTAAAGGCGTTGTGAATACAATTTATGGAAGAGGTAATGTGATCATCCCTGCATTGATGGAGTCTGGTAAGATCAATGTATTGACGCTTATTGGATCAAGTAAAGTTGCCAATCAATTAAAAAAATTACATCCAAAAGTCAATAGACTTAGAGCCATTTTAGGGTTAGATGCTAAGAACGCAGCCATTATCACAAAGGATGCGGATATTAAATTAGCTGTTCAAGAAACAGTTTTAGGATCACTATCCTTTAATGGACAAAGATGTACCGCACTTAAAACCATTTTTGTGCATCAATCTATTACAAAAGAATTCATTGAATTATTAAAAGAGCAGGTGGCAAAATTACAATTTGGATTGCCTTGGGAAAAAGGAGTGACTTTGACGCCACTACCTGAACCAGGAAAGCCAGCTTATTTAAATGATTTAATAGAGGATGCTAAATTACATGGAGCAGCTGTGATGAATGAAAATGGTGGCACTATTAAAGAAACATTTTTCTATCCAGCTATCTTGTTTCCTGTAAATCACAAAATGAAGATCTATACCGAAGAACAATTTGGTCCAATTATTCCAGTTATTCCATTTGACGACATTGAAGAGCCTATTCAATATATCATTGAGTCAACACATGGTCAACAGGTTAGTTTGTTCTCAAAAAATCAATCTGAATTAGCAAGTTTGATTGACCCATTGGTAAACCAAGTAAGCAGGGTGAATATCAATTGTCAATGTCAAAGAGGTCCAGATAGTTTTCCGTTTACGGGACGTAAGGATAGTGCAGAAGGCACTTTGTCTGTAGTTGATGCACTGAGGTCTTTTTCGATCAGGTCTTTAGTGGCAGCAAAATTAACCGAAGAGAACAAGCATATTATCAATGACATTGTATCTTCTCATCACTCTAATTTCTTAAGTACTAAGTTTATATTTTAATATAGATGAGTGAATAAAAAAGCATGCTATTTATTTAATAGCATGCTTTTTTTATGAAGTGTATAAAAATTTTTATTCAAAAATCCTCAGGCTGTTTCCAGAACGCGCAGTTTTATATTGTTTCAATGGGGCTGCTGCTGGGCCATTAAGCACTGCTCCTGTTGTACTAAACAAAGATCCGTGACCAGAACAGTAAAAACGATTATTACTTGCTTGGTAATCTAATGTTACTTGCTGATGGGTGCAAATAGAACTTACTGCTAAAAATTCATCGGTAAGTGTTCTCGCAATGATGATATTATTAGTTTTATCTACATAAAATCCTCCAGCGGTATTTAAGCTGGTATAAGGATTTGATGTGATATTGATTGTGAAATCAATGGCCTTAGGCGGATTATTATTATTTGATGGCGGAGGTGTAGGAGCAGGGCTGTCTGATTTAGAACATCCTTGCATGCAACCAAAAATTAATATCGAAGCAGCGCTGAGGCCAACTTGTTCAATGAAATCTTTTCTTTCCATTATAATAATTTTTTATGATAAGTAAAATTAAACCTACATGATAACAAAGGTTAAAGTACTTTTGTTGTAGCATTTAATAGATAGTTAACCATAAAAATACACGCTCATGCATAACTATTTGAATTATAGACCTTTGAAAAAGATATTTATTTTATTCTTATTTATTGGTGCTATAAATAAAGCTCAAGCTCAAACGGATTCACTTTTGCAAACCTTGTTGGTAGATGAAAAAATTGATAGTCAACTAATTGCTCCAACTAAAATGCTATTTACACAACAATTAATATGGGGGAATAACGGCATTCTTAAAAACAGGTATGGCAGCACCCAGGATTTGGTTGAAAGAAGAAAAATTGATTTAAGAATAAGAAGAAAGATGTTACAACTACATCAAATTGGTGGCTTTGTCACATTGGGTGGTATGGTTGCACAAGGTATTATTGGAAGTCAGCTATACAATGGTTCGTATAAATTAAAGGAAACGCATGAGAAACTAGGTACCGCAATCAACCTGTCTTATGGGTTTACAGCCATCAATGGATTATTTACTCCGCCTTCTACTTTCAAAAGAGATAAAAAAATAACTTCTATCAGATTACATAAGTGGTTGGCCATTGCACATATGTCTGGTATGTTAGCAACCAATATTTTGGCATCTCAACTACAAAACAATTATGCCCTTAAACCTTATCATCGAGCAGCAGCTTATACTAGCTTTGTTAGCTTAGCAGCAGCCATGGTGGTCATAAAATTTTAGATTATGCTATTACATGTAATACTTTCTTTCATCGTATCTATGTTTTTTCAAAGTCCAACTTTTGAAACGAGTGCATCTTCCGTAACTTATTCAATGCGACATAAATTGCATAGTTGGGAGGGCGTAAGTAAAGATTTAAAAGTGGCTACCAAGTGGAACGAACAAAAAAATGAAATTGAACAAATTTCAATTGTAGTGAATGTGGCAACCTTTAATAGTGGTCTATCTAGTAGAGACAGTCATATGATGGAAGTCTTAGATGGCTTGACTTATCCAAGAATATTATTTAGTAGTTCTAGTGTTCAATATACGCCAGACGGCATCCTTGTAAAAGGTAAATTACAGTTTCATGGTGTAGAGCGCATGATTGAAACTAAAGTAAAACTTGAAAAGCTAAATCGTAAATTTGTATTTTCTGGAAGCCTTCCAGTATTGTTGGAAGACTATAAAGTTGAAAGACCTAGTTTGTTATTTGTAAAAGTAGATAACAAAATTCAGATTGATTTTCAGGTAGCGTATAATAATTAATTCAGCGCCTTGTCAGCACAACAGCTACTTGCAAAGGATTCTGGCTTTGCTTTGAATGCGAAGCCCATCCCCATAATATAGCCCATTGCGTCTTTTAACGCTTCATTGCTTTTAAATTGGCTATTGGTATTGATATCGGCGTGTACTTCCATTTCGACATCGTGTTCAATGAATAAATCACAAAGAGAATAAGCAATTTCTACACTCTTTGACACTTCGAGTAACATCCTTTCTTTTATGTGCAATGGTTGATTTGTTTTTTCATTATGAATAAACATGAATCCGCCATTTTTCTCTCTTAAGAAAACAATAACTGTAGCAAATTCTGTTACAGATTGTTTTACCTGACTATCAGTGCCTATATACACTTTAAGTTTATTATTTTTTGCAGTTTCTTCCTCGATACACTTTTTTACATGCTCAGCTATTGGTATCGAAATTATTTCGCCGCTAAATTTACGCCAAACCATATGCGTCGTTTTTGTACTTACAATTTAGAACATTTATAAATACCTCCATATTAAGAATAGAATAAGTTTTACCCAAAACGAAAAGCCTCCATTTTTTTCGAGTTATCGGTTATCAATCTTGCCAAATCTCCCTTTTTTGTTAAACAGAGTGTTCGAATTAAGTCCAAGTAGGGTAACTTCAGTTTCTTAATTTTTTATGATGGCCGTATTGATTTTTTTGATATTACATTGGTATCTTTCTTTATTTGGGCAGACGTTTTACTTGCACCGCTACTCGGCTCACAAAATGTTTACGATGAGTCCATTTTGGGAGAAGTACTTCTATATTTTCACTTGGGTAACCCAGGGTAGTTCTTATTTAAACGCCCGTGCTTATGCCATTTTACACCGTATGCACCATGCTTATAGTGATACAGAAAAAGATCCCCACACACCACATTTCTTTAAAGAGGTTTTTACCATGATGATGCATACTAAAAATGTCTACAATGGAGTGTTACATGGCACACTAGAAATTGAAAAACGTTTTGATAAAAATTTCCCGGTATATCCAAAAATTGATAAAATAGCAGACCATACAGCTACAAGGTTATTGTTTGCTGGTCTATACATCTTGTTCTATGTTTATTTTGCAACTGCATGGTGGATGTACTTATTACTTCCCATCCATTTTTTAATTGGTCCTATACAAGGCGCAATCGTCAACTGGGCTGGTCATAAATATGGTTATAGAAATTTTCCAGGTGAAAAAGATCAATCAAAAAACACTTTATTCATAGACTTCTTGATGTTGGGTGAATTGTTTCAAAACAACCATCATCATGCAGGAGCCCGACCAAACTTTGCAGCCAAGTGGTGGGAAATCGATCCAGTCTATCCAATTATTAAGCTCTTTAATAAATTGGGCATCATTAAGCTCATCCCGCTGAAATATTAGCTCAAGACAATGCTAAAAAAATGTTATCCAATAGGATGTATTGTAAAGTTCTAAGCTTCTATATTTTCTTTCTTGGTAATCAAGCCCATCATTTGCTTCATGGTCTTATCCATTCCTTCTGGGCTACCGTCTAAAAATATCACATTGCCTTTTCCATATTCTGCAAAATTCTTAATGGCTTCGGTCCACATACTGAATAAGATGACATTCGTATCTAAATTAGCTTGCTTCATCTCTTCAGCAGCTTCTGTCATACCCTTAGCAACTTCTTGTCTGAATAGAGCAACACCTTGACCTCTTAATTGAGCCGCTTCTTTTTCGGCTTGTGCAGATATTTTAATTGAATTACCTTCTGCTTCTGCAGCCTTTGTCTTTGTGATTAATAAAGCCTGGCCTTCGTTTTCCGCTGCTGCCTTTAAATTGTTACTAGCAACTACTTTACTCATACTTTCCATCACTACTTGATCAAAAGTGATATCATTGATTTGAAGGTCTTGTAAATGATAACCCCACTCCTCTAGACTATTATCAATTTGTTCTTTTACGAAATCAACTATCTCTCTACGCGCTGTTAATACTTCCGCTTGACGCTTTGTAGCTACATAGGCTCTAATACTTCCTTCTACGGTTCTAACTAGGGCTTGCATCAAATCCTTATTACTAATAAATTTAAAAGCGACTTTTTTAATAGTTTCTTCCTCGGAATTTTGAACAGAATATAAAAGCATACTCTTAAAGTATACGTTTGCTTGATCAATGGTTACCGCCTGAAACTCTAATTCAATACTTTGATTTTGAATACTGACTCTTCTAAAAATACTCTCCACCAAAGGGATCTTAAGTCTTAAACCAGGCAGCATAATTCTTTGGTACTTGCCAAACATGGTGATGATGGCGATGGTCCCTTGATTCACTACCACAAAGCTAAAAAATAGCACCGATAAGATACTAATAGAGATAACTAAAATTTGGAGCATAAAATATATTTTGAAAAATTAAAATTTAAAGCCTTTCAACACACTTAAAGGTACATTATTTAAATACACCACAACTAAAATCAGTAACTTCACAACTTCGAAAATTCTCTACACACATTCTATATTTTAAGGAAAATGATTAAAATAGCTTTTGACCCGGTGTATGCGCATCCATTACCCGAAAATCATCGTTTTCCAATGTTAAAGTATGAGCTCATCCCCGAGCAATTATTGCATGAAGGAACTTGCACGGAGGCTAACTTTTTTAAGCCTGGAATTTGTGCCACAGAAATTATTCTACAAACGCACGATCAAGCTTATGTAGACAAATTAGTCAATCAACAATTATCTGCATCAGAGCAACGAAAAATAGGATTCCCGCTTTCTCCGAAATTGGTCCAAAGAGAATTAGTCATCACGCAAGGCACCATCGACTGTGCATTGTATGCTTTACAAAATGGATGTGCATTGAATATTGCAGGGGGCACACACCATGCATTTGCAGAAAGAGGTGAGGGGTTTTGTTTATTGAATGACCAGGCGATTGCAGCTAATTACTTAATCAGTCAAGAACTGGTTCGTAAAATACTGATCATTGATTTAGATGTGCACCAAGGAAACGGCACTGCTAAATTACTGGAAAATGAGTCTAGGGTATTTACTTTTAGTATGCATGGTTTAACAAATTATCCTTTTCATAAAGAAACATCAGATTTAGATATTGGCTTACTAGACGGCACCACTAGTGAAACTTATTTAACAACATTAAAAGAAGTATTACCTAAATTGATCGAGCAGGTTCAACCAGATTTTGCTTTTTATTTGGCAGGGGTGGATATCTTAAGCACGGATAAATTTGGGAAACTTAAAGTGAGTTTGGAAGCATGCAAACAAAGGGATGTTTTTGTATTTACGCAGCTCAAAAAAAATAAGATACCCGTTGCAGTTACTTTAGGAGGCGGCTACTCGCCCGATATTAAAACAATTGTGGAAGCGCATTGCAACACTTTCAGAACAGCGGTGGATTTGTTCAACTAAAACTTTGATTTTAAAAATTAATTAAGCGTACCTTAACAACTCATTCTAGATAATAATTTTAAACGAACCCAATGAAGGAAGCAATCAATGTTTTCAATGAACCTATAATTGTATGTGGTACAAGCCCTATGACAGGTGCCTACAGGGATGGCTGCTGCAACACAGGAGCAAACGACAGAGGCACACATACAGTTTGTGCGGTAGTAACCGATGCCTTTTTACAATTCTCAAAAAGTAGGGGCAACGACTTGACGATGGATTACCCGCCTTCTAATTTTAAAGGGTTAGTGCATGGAGACAAATGGTGCCTTTGCGTATCCAGATGGATAGAAGCCTACAAAGCAGGTGTTGCACCTCCAATTATATTGAAAGCAACCCATATAAAAACTTTGGAATACATTTCATTGGATGAATTAATGAAGTTTGAGTATACAAGTCCAATAACTTAATCTTAGTAGAAAAATATAAATCAATCACTATGGCCTTTTTAGATTGGACCGAACTCAATAATAAATTAGAAAAGACTTTTAAGTTTGATAATTACAATGAGGTAGTCTTATTCTCCAATAAAGTCATGCAAATTGCGATTAACCAAGACCATCACCCCGAAATTCATGTGCATTATAATTTTGTAAAAGTGCGCATTACGGATTATGAGCAAGGAACGGTCTCAGCAAAATGTCACAGGTTTATCACTGCGGTGAATCAGGTTATGTAATAAACTTGTTATTAATGTATATCAAAAAAAAGGTCCATGAATTTGATTTCATAGACCTTCTAGATTTTTGAACCGAATTATTTTAGTTATAAAAAATGTAGTCCTGATGTATTAATCAGCAGCATAAAACCTTCTATACAATTGATCTGCCATATAAACGCCATTAGTTTCTTTGTTCTTATTCGCCCAAGCTTTATACTTTGGATGGTCATGGATTGTCTTGTAATCTGCTTCAGAAGTCCAATGTCCAATCGTACAATTTCTATAAGTCTTTGTTGTATCAGATGCAGCTAATTTAAAATAGCTATAGTAATTCTTAGGGAATCCCATCTCGGCCATGATCGTATTGATTTCCTTTAAACTAGCAATATAGGTTTTCTCCATATCTGCATTTTTAACATCATAAAAATGGACAGAATTGATTGCCTTTTGAGCAGAAGCTGTCATGTTAAATCCAATTGCGCAAAGCATTAGTAAAAAGATAATTTTTTTCATGTTGGTTATTTTTTCAATAACTAAGAAACAAAAATAGGATGAACCTACAATCATTTAGCCCTGATTATTTGTTCCCTCTAGCGAATTTGGGACAAGGTTGACCAAATTTTAACAAATTCAAGATTACACCTAAAATATGCCTGATTTCTTTAACAGATTCGATTTTATGAGCATAATCACTCCTAAATTCTTATAAATTTTAGGTGTTTATTTGACAAAACTATCAATTGTTAGTACTATTGCAGTTATAAATCTTGCTTATGGCTATTTTAACAGATCTAGGAATTCAGCATTCAAATGTGCATGTAAATTTATCAAGTGAGGCACTTATACAATTATCACTAGAGACAGACAAGGGTTCGGCTTTGTCAGATACTGGTGCATTGATCGTTTATTCAGGTGAAAAAACTGGTCGAAGTCCAAAGGATAAAAGAATTGTTTTAGAGGAAAGTTCCAAAGAACATATTAATTGGGGGGATGTGAATCAACCTATCGACCCAGCCTCCTTTAATCAAGCAAAAAATAATGCAATTGCCTATTTTAATGCTTGCGCGGACTTATTTATAGTAGATGGATATGCGGTATGGGATAAAAAAAATAGAATCAAAGTAAGGATTATTTGTACTAAAGCATACCATGCGTTGTTTATGTACAATATGCTAATTCGACCTACGCAACAAGAGTTAGCAAATTTTGGCACACCTGATTATGTACTTTATAATGCAGGTGCTACCAGTGCAGATATGTCTATCAAAGGCATTAGTTCAACCACTTCTATCCAATTATCTTTTGAGCAAAAAGAGATTTTAATTTTTGGAACAGAATATGCAGGTGAGATGAAAAAAGCTATTTTTTCATTGCTTAATTATTTGATGCCGTTGAATCAAATGTTGTCTATGCATTGTTCTGCAAATGAAGCTGCAAATGGCAATGTGAGTTTATTCTTTGGATTGAGTGGCACAGGAAAAACAACATTATCCGCAGATCCACATAGAAATTTGATTGGTGACGATGAACATATTTGGAGTGAAAATGGTATTTCAAATATTGAGGGTGGATGTTATGCAAAAGCAATCAATTTGGAGCCACAGAAAGAACCAGAAATTTATCAAGCCATTAAAAGAGGGACTATTTTAGAAAATGTGGTCTTTGATCCTTCCACTAAAAAAGTAGATTATAACGATAAGTCAATTACCGAAAATACAAGGGCTGCATATCCAATTGAATTTATACCAAATGCAAAAATTCCATGTGTGGGTGGTCATCCAAATCATATTATATTTTTAACCTGCGATGCATTTGGCGTAATACCTCCAATTAGTAAATTAAATGCAGAACAAGCGCAATACCATTTTATAAGTGGCTATACTGCAAAAGTAGCAGGTACCGAAATGGGTGTAACAGAACCAGTAGCAACGTTCTCATCTTGTTTTGGTGCAGCTTTTATGGTATGGAAGCCGACTGTTTATGCAAAATTATTAGCAGAAAAAATCACGCAGCACAATACAAATGTTTGGCTAATCAACACAGGATGGATTGGCGGAGGATATGGTGTAGGAAAAAGAATAGACTTAAAATATACAAGGGCAATGATTGATGCCATTCACGAAAACTTATTTAAAGATGTTGCTTTTCAAACAGAACCTTATTTTAATTTATCCATCCCTGCAACTTGTAGTAATGTGCCAACTAATATTTTAAATCCGATAGATGCTTGGTCCGATAAGGCTGCTTATGTAAAACAAGCTGGTAAACTAAAAACACTTTTTGACAATAATATTTTGAAATTTCAATAATCAAACAGTCATAAAAATTGATTATTCATAGTAGTTGATTAAATATTGACCTAAAGTCTGTTACATGGAAAAATCAAGAATCGATTTACCGATTGGCATTACGCTAGATCGTTTTATTAAGAGTAATCAAAGTCAATATCCAAATGCTGCAGGGGAGCTTTCACAATTATTAAGGGATATTGCACTAGCTTCTAAAGTAGTCAATAGAGAAATTAACAAGGCAGGTCTTGTTGATATTATGGGCTATGTGGGTATAACGAATTCTGGAGGAGACAATCAACAAAAATTAGATTTACTAGCAAATACAAGATTTACAAGGGCCTTATCAAAAGGAGGAGAAGCTTGTGGGATTGCGTCAGAAGAAACCGAACAGTTTATTGATTTAAAAAATGATGGGAAATATATTGTGACGATTGACCCTTTAGATGGGTCTAATAATATTGATGTGAATGTATCTATTGGAACTATTTTTTCAATTTATAAAAAACAAACACCTGCAAGCGATCCCTTACAAGAATCAGATTTTTTACAAAAAGGAAGAACACAAATTGCAGCAGGGTATATTTTATATGGCGCTTCAACTATGTTGGTATTCTCAACGGGGAACGGCGTAAATGGATTTACCTATGAAACCACTTTAGGTGAATATGTATTGTCACATCCATCGATGGTGTTTAACAATGCGCGTACTTATTTTTCAATGAATGAGGGTCTCAGTTTTGATTTATTGGACAAGGGAGTCACTACATATATCAATGCCTGTAAAGAAAAAAGAATGTCTGCTAGGTATATTGGATCTTTAGCAGCCGATTTCCATCGTAATTTATTAAAGGGCGGTATTTTTATATATCCAAGAACCAATCAATATCCAAATGGAAAATTGAGGTTATTGTTTGAAGCAAATGCGATGGCTTTTTTAGCAGAACAAGCTGGCGGCCTTGCGACATCCAATGAAACAGCTATTTTAGATATACAACCTACTAGTATTCACCAAACTGTTCCGTTTTATACTGGTCCAAAAGAAATGGTTTCAACATTATTAGCACACCTTAATGCTTAGCTATTTATATGAATACATTTTTTGATTATCAAAATGCACAAGTAGCAAATTTACCTTTACATCTTAGAAAGTATATTGTGCCTCAGGTGTACGAAAAATATACACCAGTAGATCATTCTGTATGGCGTTATGTAATGCGTCAGAATTATAGTTATTTAAAAAATGTGGCTTACTATCCATATATACCTGGTCTTAAAAAAGCAGGATTGACTATTGAGAAAATTCCAAGCCTACAGGAAATCAATGATGCACTAACTGTGATAGGATGGGGAGCAGTAACAGTAGATGGATTTATCCCACCCGCTGCTTTCATGGAATTCCAAGCATACAGGGTTTTAGTGATTGCTGCAGATATTAGACAACTAGAACATATTGAATACACATCGGCGCCAGATATCATACATGAATCTGCAGGACATGCGCCCATTATTAGTGACACTAAGTACAATCAGTATTTAAGTTACTTAGGAAGCATTGGAACCAAAGCATTATTCTCTTCTAAGGATTATGCTTTGTATGAATCTATCAGAGCACTTTCTATTTTGAAAGAAATGCATCATGTGGATGAAAAGGAATTAGAGGATGCCGAAGCTTTGGTTTTATACAACCAACAAAATTTAGGAGCACCTTCGGAGATGGCATTGTTAAGTAGGCTTCAATGGTGGACAGTAGAGTATGGATTGATAGGATCTCTAGACCAACCAAAAATTTATGGTGCAGGCTTACTTTCTTCAATTGGTGAAAGTGCATCCTGTATGGATCCTAAGGTTAAAAAAATAGAATACACTATTGATGCATTAACCTATGGATATGATATTACAAAAGAACAACCACAACTTTTTGTCACGCCTACTTTTCAAAATTTAATTGATGTACTAGAGCATTTTGAGTCTACAATGGCTTACAGGGTTGGTGGACTTGAAAGTGTCTCTAAAGCGATAGAGTGTAAAAATATTTGTACCGCAGTCTTTAGTTCAGGATTGCAAGTATCGGGAGTGTTTAGCAAAGTCTTTACAGATGCGCATGGAGCAATTAAATATATCAACACAGTGGGTCCAACCTCGCTAGCTTTTAAAGACCAACTTTTACAAGGCCATGATGTTCACTACCATGCACATGGATTTGGATCTCCTGTTGGTAAACTAAAATCCGCTACTAAGTCATTAGAGGACTATACTGCAGCAGATCTTTTATCGGCTGGGATGATTATAGACAAATTTGTTGCATTGACTTTTGAAAATGGCATTTTAGTAGAAGGAAAATTAGTCAGTCAAACTTATATAGAAAATAAATTGGTCCTACTAAGTTTTGCAGATTGCAAAGTGACAGACAAAGAAGGCCAAGTATTTTTTGAACCAGCATGGGGCATGTTTGATATGGCTATTGGTGATACCATTGTTTCGGTATTCAATGGAAGTGCTGACAAAAATGCATTGGAAGATCAATTGTATCTTTCCGAACAACCCACCCATCAGCCAAACTATACAGCGAAGGATTTGCAATACCAATCCTTGTTTAAGCAAATAAGAACCTATAGAGAAGAAGCCAAGTCGGATGACAGTTTGAATCAAATTTGGCAAGCTATTAAAAATGATTTTGATACAGATTGGCTTGGTGCAATGGAGTTATTGGAGTTAGCAGACACGATGCCAACAGAACAAGTATTGGCAAACGAATTAAGAACTTATTTGAACGCACAGTCGGTTACTTATCCTGCTTATTCAAAATTAATAAGAGACGGCTTAAAGATCATTGATACTAAACTAAAGTTTGAATAATAGTCCAAGCCAATTCAGTTTCGTTATTTGAGAGCGCTGTTTTAATTTGTTCTATTTTTTTCGACGACAATATTAATTCATTTGTAGTATTCAATATAAGCGCAATATTGGCATTTGCTAATTGGGCTTTTTCATTAGGGGTGAATGAATCACTCTCTTTTATTGCATTAGGTAGTTGATCAAATCCAATGCCTAATTTAGTATTTGGCTTTTCTACTTTAAATAAATTAGCTTCTGTAATTCTTGCATACCAGTCGCCACCAAGACGCGCTACTAAATCTAATTTTGCTTGATCAATATGATTACTTGCATCAAGAATAGATTCATGTAAATGTATTTTTTTAATTTCTGCCAATACCAAATTACCTGCACCTGCTTGCGCTCCTAATGCAATCACTTCTTGTACAATACATTCAAGCTGGATGGGCGATTCGGCAACCCTAGGTGGTCTAACCAATTCAGATGCTAATTCAGTAAATCCTGCTTTAATAAACTCACTTGTTCCTTTTGGATAATCACAACTAGACAAAGAAACTTGTTGTACCATATTGTAGTTCACAATATTGATCACACATTCGGGCACTTCTTTAATATTCTCAAGTGTATGCTTAGTGGTATTATCTCTTACTCTTCGGGATGGAGAGAAAATACAAATGGGCGGGTTCATGCTAAACAAATTGAAAAAACTAAAAGGACTTAAGTTCACATTACCATCTAAGTCGATAGTGGATGCAAAGCAGATTGGCCTAGGTGCAATCGCATATTGTAAATACTGTTGTATCTCCTGTGTGCTAAGTTGATCTGTATCTAATGTTAACATGAAAATATTTTATTCAATTATTTTTTTAGTGCTAAGATAGACCAATCTGTTGCTTCGGCCTTGATGGTGTTGACTAAAGTACCCAATCCATCGATGGTCATTTTTACAGTATCATTTGCTTGCAACCATTGAGGTTCATAATTTGGATTATGTAATTTACCAGTTCCATTTAATTCTAAGAAGCACCCAGTACCAACGGTGCCAGAACCAATCACATCACCAGGGAAAACAGTTACGCCGTAAGAACATCTTTCAATGATCTCTGCAAATGTCCAGTCCATGTCTTTTACATTTCCTTCTGAAACTAGTATATCATTTACCCAACATTTCATAGATAAATTATAATTGTTGCCTACATGTCCTTGTTTTGCAGGGGCTAAGTATGGACTTAATTCATCGGGGGTCACCAACCATGGACCAATCACAGTAGAAAAATCTTTTCCTTTTGCTGGTCCTAGGTTTAAAAGCATTTCTTCCATTTGTAATTTTCTTGCACTCAGGTCATTCATAATAGTAAAGCCAGCGATATAAGCATCTGCGTCTTTTGCTTTGATGTTTCGACCTTCTTTACCAATCACAATCGCCACTTCTAATTCAAAGTCAAGTTGTTGAAAATGATCTGGCATACAATAGATATCACCAGGACCTTGCACTGCATTGTGGTTGGTAAAATAAAATATAGGATACTGATCAAATTCTTTAATCATCTCTACACCTCTGTTTCTTCTTGCTGACTCCACGTGCTGACGAAATGCATAACCATCTCTACATGAAGTTGGACGCGGCACAGGTGCTAATAAAGTGAAGTCCTTTACAGGATCCACGCTTAAACTATTATCTGCAATTTTTGAAAGTTGCTTTTCTGTTTGTTGTATGAGTTCATTGCTAGAATGAAAAAAATCAATGATGTTTTTTGGCAAGTCTTCATTCACAGATTGGAGGTTGTAGAGGCCCTCATTCACAATCGCACCTAGTTGAATTTCACCCGCTTTTAAATAACTAACTAATTTCATTGATTATCAATTGTTTATGATGTAATTTCTTCAAAAAAATCGACTATTAATGCCGGCTTTTTTTTAAGTTGATCAAAGTTAAAAATAATTATTTTATAATTTGCTAATAATTGTTAGTATTGTGGTTCTTGAAAAACTAAATTATGCCAATATACCACAGTTTGGGAGAGATTCCCCATAAAAGACATACTGCATTTAGACAACCCAATGGAAAACTATATGCAGAAGAACTTGTATCAACAGAAGGTTTTTCAGGAATGTATTCTTTAGTGTACCATACGCATCCGCCCACTTTTGTAAAAGCTTTAGGTGAACCTTATTCGGTGGAGCCAAAAATTGCAAGAGAAAAACATTTGCGTCACACAAGTTTATTAGGTTTTAATATTAAACCAGAAGATGATTATTTAAAAAGTAGGAAACCAGTTTTAGTGAATGCTGATTTACAAATTTCTTTAGCAGCACCAAGACATTCTATGACAGATTATTTTTATAAAAATAGTCAAGCAGACGAAGTTATTTTTATACATAAAGGATCGGGTACTTTACAAACAGGATTTGGGAAAATTAAATTTTCATACGGCGATTACTTGATCGTGCCAAGAGGTACTATTTATCAAATTAAATTTGATGACGAAAACAATCGTCTATTCATCACCGAAAGCTTTAGCCCTATTCGTTTTCCAAAGAGATACCAAAATCAGTTTGGGCAGTTGATGGAGCATGCACCTTATTGTGAAAGAGATATTAGAAGACCAAGTGATTTAGAAACTTTTGACCAAGAAGGTGATTTTAAAGTATTGATCAAAAAACAAGGATTAATTTATCCATATACATATGGCACGCATCCTTTTGATTTTATTGGTTGGGATGGCTACCATTATCCATGGGCTTTTTCGATTCATGATTTTGAACCCATTACAGGAAGGGTACATCAGCCCCCACCGGTGCATCAAACTTTTGAAGCGAAAAATTTTGTGATCTGTTCCTTTGTGCCTCGTAAATACGATTATCATCCACAAGCCATACCTGCACCCTATAATCACAGTAATGTAGATAGTGATGAAGTGTTGTATTATGTAGATGGCGATTTTATGAGTAGAAAGTCTGTTGTGCAAGGTCAGATTACATTGCATCCTGGCGGTATCCCACATGGTCCACATCCGGGCAGCGTTGAAAAATCAATAGGCAAAGAAAAGACAGACGAGTTAGCAGTGATGATAGATCCATTTAGACCATTAATGATCACCGAAGAGGCATTATTAATTGAAGATGAAAATTATCATAAGAGCTGGCAACATAATATTGAGTAAAATAATTCATAAAAATAAAAAATGGAAAGCAACCCGATTGATCAAGATTTTTTACCCTTACTTGGTACAGATTATGTAGAGTTCTATGTGGGTAATGCAAAGCAAGCAGCACATTATTATAAAACAGCATTTGGATACCAGGATTTTGCTTACAGCGGCCCAGAGACAGGTGATAAGGAAAAAGTTTCTTATGTTTTAATGCAGGATAAAGTAAGACTTATTTTAACTACGCCATTGCATCCTACTTCAATCATTGCGGAGCATGTGCATCAACATGGGGATGGCGTAAAATCCATTGCATTGACAGTGAACGACGCATATGATGCATTTGAACAAACCGTAAAAAGAGGTGCGAAGCCTTATATGCAACCAAAAACAATGCAGGACGAAGATGGTGAAATTAAAATGAGTGGTATTCATATTTACGGCGACACAGTGCATTTATTCATTGAGCGAAAAAATTACAAAGGTGTTTTTATGCCAGGATTTAGAAAGCATGAAAGTAATTATAAACCAAGTTCAGTTGGACTTAAGTATATAGACCATTGTGTGGGGAATGTGGGATGGAATCAAATGAATACATGGGTGAGTTTTTATGAAGATGTCATGGGCTTTAAAAATATTTTGACATTCGATGATAAACAAATTTCAACAGAATACTCTGCACTCATGAGTAAGGTAATGAGCAATGGTAACGGATTTGTAAAGTTCCCTATCAACGAGCCTGCAGAAGGAAAAAAGAAATCACAGGTAGAGGAGTATTTAGATTTTTATAAAGATGCAGGTGTACAACATATTGCCATTGCTACTGATAATATTGTGGATACAGTGACGCAATTAAGTAGTCGTGGTGTAGAGTTTTTAAATATACCATCTACTTACTATGATGATTTATTAGATCGAATAGGACCGATTGACGAAGACGTAGCACCGCTAAAGCAATTAGGAATATTGGTAGACAGAGATGATGAGGGTTATTTATTGCAAATATTTACGAAGCCAGTAGAAGATAGACCAACGCTATTTTTTGAAATCATACAAAGAAAAGGTGCAAAATCTTTTGGTGCAGGAAATTTCAAAGCTTTATTTGAAGCACTTGAAAGAGAACAAGACCTAAGAGGTAATTTATAGTAAGTTCCGATTAATCAAAAGCCATTTCTGGGATCTCTCCTTCAATGATGAGTTTTCCTAGAGTGGCTTTTTTAATGTCTTCAACAGAAACGCCAGGTGCTCTCTCAAGTAATTTAAAACCACCTTCTGGTAAAACAGCAAGGACAGCTAATTCCGTCACAATTTTTTTAACACAACGAATGCCTGTGAGGGGTAAAGTACAATTTGGTAACAATTTACTTTCACCATTTTTATTGACATGTTGCATGGCGACAATAATATTTTTTGCAGAAGCTACAAGGTCCATTGCACCGCCCATTCCTTTCACCATCTTTCCTGGAATTTTCCAATTAGCGATATCCCCATTTTCTGACACTTCCATTGCACCTAAAATTGTTAAATCAATTTTTTGCGCATGAATCATACCAAAGCTCATAGCAGAATCAAATAAAGCAGCGCCAGGCAACATCGTGATGGTTTGTTTACCTGCATTGATTAAGTCAGCATCCACATCTGCTTCTGAAGGGAAAGGTCCCATGCCTAACAAACCATTTTCTGATTGAAAACAAACAGCTATATTTTTTGGAATATAATTGGCGACAAGTGTAGGGATGCCAATGCCTAAATTAACATATGAATTATGTTGTATCTCTTTCGCAATTCTTTTTGCAATGGCTTCTTTATCTAACATGAATTATAAATTTGATTCGTCAATTATTTAGATACTGTTTTTTGTTCAATACGCTTTTCGTAATGACTACCCTGAAAAATTCGATGTACGTATACCCCTGGCACATGAATTTGATTGGGGTCAAGTTGGCCTGGCTCTACTAATTCCTCTACTTCGGCAATAGTTATTTTACCTGCCATCGCCATTACGGTATTAAAATTTCTAGAAGTGGCTTTAAAGATTAAGTTACCAGCCGTATCTCCTTTCCAAGCTTTTACAATTGCAAAATCTGCATCGAAAGCCTTTTCTAATAAATAATCTTTCCCGTTAAAATTTCTTACTTCTTTTCCAATTGCCACTTCTGTTCCAATACCAGCAGGTGTGAAGATAGCAGGCATGCCATATCCAGCAGCCATGCATCTAAAAGCCAATGTACCTTGAGGAATTAATTCAACATCGAGTTCACCAGATAAAAGTTGTCTTTCGAATTCTGCATTTTCTCCTACATAGGAAGCAATCATTTTTTTGACTTGTCTTTGATGCAGCATTAAACCAATACCAAAATCATCTACCCCTGCATTATTGGAAATACAAGTAAGATTGGTCACGCCTTTTTTAACAAGGGCAGTAATACAATTTTCTGGAATACCACATAATCCAAATCCACCTAACATAATGGTTTGACCATCCATTAAATCCACGATGGCCTCATCTGCACTTTTGACTTGTTTATTTATCATCATAATAAAAGTAAATAATGGTATAAAGATAACATATGCTAGCTTTACATAACCAATAGGGTTGATATTTGTTTAATTATAAAATAGGTTATGAAAACACTTTACATATCATTATTGCTGATAGGCATTTATTTTATTTTCCAATCATTTAAGATCATAGGTGTGGTTAAAACAGAGAAGCAAGCTTATAGAGTGGTAAAAAAAGAAGCCGGATTCGAAATCAGGTTTTATCCTTCTGCGACAATGGCCACAGTTTATTCTAAAGCGGACAATTATAAATCAGTAGCAAGTTCAGGCTTTAATAAGTTAGCAAAATTCATTTTTGGAGGCAATCAACAAAAAGAAAGTATTTCAATGACTGCGCCAGTGATCATGCGTATTACGGATAAGGGTTCAAGCATGAGTTTTGTGATGCCTCAAAAATACAATGAAAGTACATTGCCTATACCTAATGACCCTCAAATAGAAATCAAAAAATCGCAACCAGCATATTTTGCTGCACTAAGCTTTAGTGGTTACGCTAATGATGAAAAAATAGCAATATATCAGGAAAAGCTTGCTGCCATGTTAAAAGAAAAAAACATTGTGAGAAAAGAAGGATTTTATTTTTTAGGGTATAATGCACCATTTCAATTTATTGGGAGAACCAACGAAGTAATCATCCCTATTGAATGGAAAGAATAGACATATTGGAGTTGGTGAGGAGTCATTACATATAATTAATTATATAGCTGGTATAAATTTATTTGTTTAAACTTTCCAGCGTCATTTCTCCAATAAATTTTCCTGCCTTTGTTTCCTTCTAATACACCAAATAGGCCGTCTGCAACAACATCAATATCACCATCTTGATCGAAATCAAATAATCGAATCCACTTTATCCATCCATTTTTTCCTTCCCCATCTATGATATCAAAATAGGATTTAGTGTCCTCAAAAAATCCATTGGCTGTATTAAGGTATAATCTTAATCCATATCCATTGTAGCCTTTTTTATTACTGATAGTTAGAACATCTTTTTTTCCATCGAAATTAAAATCTAAAAAGGCAAGATCCATCAACTCGAGCGTTGAATCAACTGAAAAGCTTATTGCTGTTGCTCTGTCAAACTCTCCATTTTTATTAGGTATCATCCTTAATATTTTCGAAGACCCTAAGAATAAATCTAATTTACCATCATCATTAATGTCAAATAGCTCAACGGTATAATAATTATCATTTTGAGCGAAATTTTTAAATACCTTATTACTCAATTCAAATTTTTGACCCCCTTTATTGATATAACAGGTTGGATGAACTGGTATCACTGCACTGCCACCTGAATAAGCAACAATATCAATTAGTCCATCATTATTTATATCACCTGTCGCACCTCCATGAAAGTAGCCTATGTCTTGGTTTAAGTATTGGTATTTTAAATTCTTAGGGTAAAAAATACCTAGAGAATCACCAGGGAATGGCATTCCATCATATCCTGATGAGAAAAGCATAATATCAGGAGACTTATCATTATCCATATCAGAGACCACACATTTTCTAACTTGAGTTAACCCAATTTGTAAATCATAAACAGTTGGATTTTTTTCGTATTCAGAATACAAATGAAGTCCCACAGCATTTGTTGGCCATGGATTTTTCCAATAATATGCCCATAGGTCTTTCCTGCCATCACCATTAAAATCAGTGTACAAATAGGTTCCTAAATCATTCCAGTAGTAACTTTTTGATGCACTCCATGTATTAGTAGTACTAGTATTGTAGGGAACCAATATACCATTTGCTAATGATTCAAATCCCCAATACCTGCTAAAGAAGACATCAAACAATTGCGTCATAGCCCTAGTGGTTGTATACCAAGAAGTTGTTTTGTTTATCACAGAAAAAGAATCTAAAGTATTACTTGGATAAACTATTGCACTAGGTGGAATTATGACAGGATTGGTTGTTTTAGGAACTACATCTACTTCTAATGAATCTTCCGTTTTTGTGCAGGAGATTACAAATAGAATACCCAGGGTATATAAAATATATTTCATAATGAAAAATTAAGGCAATCCTTCTGGGGGTATTCAAATATAAGATTTAAATTTTATTTAATCATGCGCATTCATTCTGCTAAAATTCACGGCTTTATTTGTTCCTTTTTGCGATTATGGAACAATATTTCTTGTATTTAGAGAATAATTATAAGGCTTACATGATAAATTCACCCTTAAATTTAAAATTCAAATTATGAAAAAAGTATTTTTAGGATTGCTTTTTGCAGCATCATTTGCTGCTTGTACTAACACTGAAACAAAGCCAACTGAAACTGTTGAAGCTACAGCAGAAAAAGTTGAACACCTTTACAAGCCAACTTATACCGACAACTTTAAGATTGGTGATCAAAAGAATGTATTAATGGCTGAACAATTTCACAAATCAATATTTGAGAAAGACTTTAAAGCTGTTGCAGAGATGATGTCAGATACAGCAACTTATAACGTTGAAGATGGATCAGTATTAAAAGGAAAGGCTGCAATCATGGAATTTGTGGAAAAGAGCTTAGGTGCTGTGACTATCACAAACTACCAACTTACTGCAATCATACCTGTAGTTGGTGAAAATGGACATCAGTGGGTAGATATTTGGGACGAGGCTGATGTAGTAATGCCAGATGGTAAAACACAAAAAGTACAATGGATGGATGCGTTTAGATTTGAAGGTGGAAAAATCGTACACTTTGTAGGATTTGGCAAGAATGTTAAAAACTAAATTTTAGTCTAAAGTAAAGTTTAAGTGTAGAAAAATACGAAGGAGGCTCCTAGCAATAGGAGCCTTTTTTTATGCTTTAATATTAATTTTCTACCTCAACAATCATTTCAATTTCCACCGCCATATTTAAGGGCAGTGCGGCCATACCAACTGCTGATCTAGCATGCTTTCCTTTTTCTCCAAAAACGGCCACCATTAAGTCAGAAAAACCATTCATTACTTTTGGCTGATCAGTAAAGCTTTCGGTACTATTGACCATGCCCAATACTTTCACAATTCTTTTTACTTTATTTAAATCTCCAACCGCATTTTTTAAATTTGCAATCATATTAATTCCTGTAATTCTTGCTGCTTCTCTACCTTGTTCAATTGTCATGTCTTTTCCTAATTTTCCTCTAATATATCCTCCATCCTCCACCGCCGGTCCTGAACCAGAAAAATAAATCAGGTTCCCTGTTTTAACATAAGTCACATAGTTCGCAATTGGAGCCGATAGTTTGGGAAGGACAATCCCAAGTGCTTTTAAATTTTCTTCAGGGCTTTGTGCTTTACTGTAGATATTAAAAAAAAGGAATGCGAAAAGGAAGTAATATTTTTTCATTTTTATTAAGTGTTTGATCTAAGTTAAATTAAGGCTAAAGGTTTCTGTACTATTTTTATTTTTTTACAAATTTAGACCCATTCCATTCCCATCGTATATTATCTTTTTTTTCTGTTGAAAAAACATCAAGCAAACCATTATTATCAATGTCCTGTACTCTTATATGATAAAATCTGTTTGCTTTGTTATTGTCAATATACTGTGTCGTTTTGTCGGAATATGTTTTGCCTTTATCTTCGGATTTAAAAAAGGATATAAAATAAATTGGTGCTCCGCCTGCGGGATTATCGTAATTTCCACTAGGTAAAACTTCTTTCGTTCCATCTTTATCAATATCAACAAAGTCAAGATTCATTACATACCAGTCTGGTGAAATATTAATGGAAGTAGAATTAGTTAAGTTAAAAACTTTTCCATTACCCCACAAAATTCTTAAATCATTTAATCTAGTTGGGGCATTTGGAACAAATGTAATCACTAGATCCAAAAAACCATCATTATTTATATCAACTAATTCAGATTGGTACGCAGTGGGTATATCTCCAATACCATTAAAATCTATGGTGAAATTTGCCTTTCCATCATTCCACATAATTCTACTTTTAACGCCTGCAGCTTGATTGTGGAAATTGAAAGTGATTATATCTAAATCACCGTCATTGTCAATATCTCCTGAACATCCGGTGTACCAAAAACCCTGGTCGGGGAATTCTTTTACAGAGGCAAATCCATTTTTTGAATTTAATATAAGATGGCAGTTATCATTTAAAAATGGAAATGCACCAAAAGGTGGATCTACCGCAACATTTGAAAAAACATCGGGAAGGGAGTCGTTATTATAGTCACCAACTAATATTTTTGTGCCATGAGGATTTTTTATGCTAGGGCCTGTATAAATTGTTTGTTTTAAAATAGTTCCATTATTCATAAAAATAGAGGGAGGAGGATTTGGAGTTGGACTAATTTTTAAATCATATGCTTCAAAGTAAAATAAGTCTTCTAGACCATCACCGTCAATATCTAATTGCGCAGATTGTTCATCTATCAATGGATTATTTAGGTACTTACTGCCATCGGATTTATAAAGTTGCACCGAAGAAAACCAGGTATCATAGTTAGATAAATCATAAGAAGAACGTAAGTAATTTTTATAAACCCTATTTCTACTTAAAGTATAGTTTTGATTAATAGTATTTGTTGAAGTCGTTTTTGAAGTAAGGGTAATTTTTACAGTATAATTACCCTTGATATTCAAGCCGGAAGCTTTTATGGTAATACCGGACTGGCTAGATACAGTATCTAATTTAAATACAGTAACACTACTATCAGTTCTATTTACTTGAATACTATACAATATACCTTGAGTAGGTATTTTTGAATTAACCGAGATGATTAAATCCAAAGTGTCTTTATTTAGCAAAAAGTTATTAGATGTTATATCGGGGGATATGCTAAATTTTATGAATTCTTCTTGGGCAATAGGAGTAGGAGCTGGGGTGGAAGGCAGTTCTGTTTTTGTACAACTTATAACAAACAATACCCCTAAAACGAAGATCACATTTTTCATACAATTGATTTTAGTTAATTCCACCTCTTCAACTCCGTTCACCCATAGTTTTACCTAAGATCTTCCTATTTAATTAATTCAAAATAGGTCACAAGGAATCTTTCTCCAACAACAGCACCTTGTACTTTTGCTTTTTTTATAGCATTGCAAAAACCTTCTTTATCATGTGCATCTCCATGATCGTCTAAACCAGTCCCATCAACAAAGTAATTCTTGCCTTTAAATTTAATTGCTAAAAGGCAACCTTTTCCTTCCATTTTAAACATACAAGTACCACAGGTTGCTGCTACCTCATACACAGGATTTTTAGGATTAAAGACTAATTTTTTATTGGTGCTGTCTTGTGCATTTGCGGTAGTAAATAAAAACAATGCCATTAAACCGAATAATAATTTTTTCATAAGGGTTTATTTTAAAATTAAAGCCTAAGTTACTCTTTTAATGTGTACAAAAAGGACTAAATTTGTATATCAAAGATTCGTTTTAAAAGTATCCTACATGAAGCAAATAGCACTTATCTTATTCCTGCTTATTCACTTGAATTCATTTTCGCAAGAGCTATTTGTATTTACGGAGCCTGCAAGTAATATGCCTGCAAAGTCATTTGGTTTTAGAGATATGAATGGATTTTTTCTTGAGAAGGATGGTAAGCTGAACTACCATAATATGCCAGAACTAATGTGGGGGATCAATAAAGAATGGATGGTACATGCGCAAGGGTTTATTAGCAACCGCCAGGATGGTGGCTTTGAAACCGAGGGCGGTAGTGTATATGCCAAGTATCGTTTTTTTAGCAAAGACGCTCTAAAAAAGCATTTTAGAATGGCCTTGTACGGAAGATATAGTTTCAATAAGGCAGATATACACCAGCAGGAAATTGAAACAATGGGACATAACTCAGGGTACGAGGTAGGATTCATAGTTACACAATTATTACACAAAGTGGCTATCAGTAGCTCGATTAGTTATGAAAGGGCACTAGACAATAAACCGAATTATACATTCCCAATAACAGAGAGTAATAGTGCGATGAATTACACTTTGTCTGCGGGTAAATTAATGCTACCTAAAGTGTATACAAGCTATAAGCAGGTGAATGTGAATTTGATGCTTGAATTAATTGGCCAACGTTTGAATGATAATAAAAAATCATTTTTAGATATTGCACCTTCTGTACAATTTATCATTAACAGCCAAGCAAGGATTGACATTGGCTATCGTAAGCAATTATATTCATCCATGGAAAGAACAGCACCCAATGGGATGGTATTGAAATTTGAATATTTGCTTTTTAACGCATTTAGATAGAAGTTTTACCTTTTTTTTAGTACAGTTTGCTGTTAATCAAGCAATTAGCTAAGTATTCCAACAAAAAGAACTCGATTTTTTGGCATAGTACAAAGATTGGCACTAATCAGTCATCAAAATATATATTTTAAAGGTAGTAACTATCATATAGTTGTATAAATTTGTAGTAATCAAGTGTCCCCCTCATTTTGATTAATAATTAAAACTACTTATTATGAACAAGGGGATACTATGTTTATTATTTTTTGTATTTGCGAGTACTTTACATTCGCAATCCATCACGCCATTTACTGTTAATATTGCTGGTTTTACAGCTCAAAAAAGCGGCTATTCTCTAACCGTAAGTACAGGAGAGGCGATCTCCATCACTAATTTTACTTCACCAAATGGTGCTAGTTTAAATAGTGGGTTTCTTCAAAACAATCCACCTTTAGTGACTTCTATAAATGATGTGTTATCTGTTATTGGGCCTGACGAAATTATTATTACGCCTAATCCAACAAAGACTACAACTAATATATATGCAAAATTTAATAAGCCTGGCAATTTACAATTTCAGATTCTTGATGTTGCTTCAAAACAATTATTTAGAAGCCCGTCAGCAAGTTATTTAAATGCAAAACAAACAATTGTCGATTTAACGCCTTATCCAGCAGGAGTATATTATATACAGGTAATGTTTAAGCCTGCAAGTGGTACTATGAAATCTGGCATTTACAAAATTATTAAGCTTTAATTTATGAAAAGAATAAGTAAAAGCATTTTGTTGCTAGTATTTAGCATTATAACTACAAGTGTATTTTCCCAAGGCATCAATTTCCAAGGAGTAGCGCGTTCAGCAAATGGAACAATTATAGCGAGCTCAAATATTAGTTTGAGGTTGTCTATTATTAGTAAAAATGTAGATGCTACACCAGAGTATGTTGAAACCAAGACAGTCGTTACCAATGCGCAAGGCATATTTTCAGTGGTTGTAGGTGATGCAACGAATGCTGTTGTAACTGGTAATTTTAAGAATATCGTTTGGAAGGATGGTATCAAGTTCTTAAAGGTAGAAATGGATCCTGCAGCTGGAACTAATTATATCAATATGGGTGCAACTCAATTACAGTATGTGCCTTATTCATTTTATAGTTTAGGAGTTGATGCTGCAAATGTAACTGGCGTATTGCCTATC